>Ga0307508_10000412_pt1 | contig 50808 bp, 46 predicted proteins | sample 9_EM_MG_FD_203089 | JGI IMG/M metagenome (GOLD analysis project Ga0307508, IMG submission 203089) | Populus trichocarpa ectomycorrhiza microbial communities from riparian zone in the Pacific Northwest, United States - 9_EM | ecosystem: Host-associated > Plants > Roots > Unclassified | place... | reverse complement strand
CGCGCGCGCGCGTCGCGACAGCGCTCCGCTGCGTCGATTGGGAATCGAGCGACCGGTCGCGCTCTCCTGTGGCCTCCAGTTCCCCCGCTGCACGCGCGGCCCGCGTCTGTGCCCGCACTTCCGTGCGGGTGAGCATCGAGAAGGTACGGGACTGCAGATCCTCGCTCTTCTCGCCCGAACTTGCCAGCGTGCCCTCGCGGCGCGCCTCCGCGACCTCGGCCTTCACCTCGTCGCGCGACAGGCCTGGCTTGGTGCGCGATGGCAAGACGACGTCGTCCGCGAAAGCGCCGCTCGCCAGGGTCCAGCCAATGGCGCCGGCGGCAAACACTTGTTTGATGTTGATGGTCATCACGGTTCTCCTTCAAAGTTGATGATCGATAGAGGTGCGGAATTGCACTGAGCTTGGCGCCGCCGTCTGGGGCGTCGTGCTCAGAAGGTGCCCCATGCGTTTGCTCTTGGTCATGAGGTACGAGCGGTTGTGGACGCCGGGTTGACTGACCAAGGGAATGCGTTCTGCGATGGACACGCCGAGTGTCTTCAGCGACGCAAGCTTGGCGGGGTTGTTTGTCATTAGTCGAACACTGCTTACGCCAAGGTGCGCGAGCATTCGAGCAGCGATGCCGTAGTCGCGCAGGTCATCGGGAAATCCGAGCAGGTGATTCGCGTCTACCGTGTCTGCACCTGCGCGTTGAAGCGCATAGGCGCGAATCTTGTTCACCAGGCCAATCCCGCGACCCTCCTGACGCAGGTAAAGTAGAGCCCCACGCCCCTCGGCGGCAATGGCGTTCATGGCCGACTTGAACTGGGCGCCGCAATCGCAGTGAAGGCTGCCAAGCGTGTCTCCGGTGAGGCACTCTGAGTGCACGCGGGTGAGCACCGGGATTGAGCCGGAAACATCTCCCAGCACGAGTGCGGCGTGCTCCTGACCACTGTGTGGGTCGGCGAAGCCATGTAGCCGAAATTCACCGTACTCGGTCATCAGATCGCAGCTTGCGGTTCTCACGAAGAGGCTCCTGGTTGATCAGGCCGGCGGGGATGCGGCCAAGCGAATGACGGTCGTTCAGCGAGATTGACGAAGCGGGAACGTCGGCGTCTCACTCCGCAGCGCCAACTCCGGTTGTTGCTGACGCAGACGGGCGAGCAGACGCGCTCGCCGGAACGTCTTGCGAATGTCGGTGTTGTCCGCGCTCACATAGCGCAGTGGCTTCGGACCTGTCAATGATCGAGTCGGCAACGTCATGGGGCACTCGTGAGTAGTGAGGAGGAGGGACACGGCCGTGCCGGTACTGCCATGCCCGATCGCCAGGTCAGGCGAACGACACCTTGTTCGGACGACGGGATGGCGGGGTGTGTCGCTTCCGATTCGCCGCGTCGCTGTCGGGGAGCAGTCGTGGGAACAAGGTCCACGCGTTGACATGGCTGATCGCCGCGTGCTCGTCGGCCGTGAGATCGTCATAGGCGTCGAGCTTGGACGCAAACGATGCCCCGATTCCGGCGTTGGCGTAGGGAAAGTCACTTCCGAACAGCACGCGCTCGGCTCCGGCGAAGGCCTTCAGTGTCGGCAGGGCCGCGGGGCTGGATGACAAGGCGGTGTCGAAGTAGAAGCGTCGCATGGCCGTCAGAATGTCGACGGATTCGGCGGCGTCGCTGCGAAAGACGCGTGCGAGCTCGGCGATGCGATGCGATGCGAAGGGCAGGAACCCGCCAGCGTGCGCGAGGATGACGCGAACTCTCGAATGCTTCTCCAGCGTGCCGTTGAGCACGAGTTGAACGGCAGCGCGGGTCGTGTCGTAAGGATAGTCCACCAGCGGGCCGGCGACACCGGGGATGGTCGGCAGCGGGGGCTGGCCGGGATGGATGAACACGACGGCCTCGCGACGGTCGAGCTCGGCCCACAGCGGATCAAAGGCCGGATCGCCCAAGTATCTGCCACTGTAGTTGGCCAGGAGGATTACGCCATCGGCCGCCAGCGTATCGAGCGCATATTCGAGCTCGCGCAAAGAGCCTTCGACATCCGGCAGAGGCAGCGTCGCGAAGTTGCCGAAGCGGTCGGGCCGCTTCGCGACGAGGTCGGCGGTGTACTCGTTCACGCGGCGTGCCATCTCGCGACGCTGGCTCTTGTACCAGTTGGCGACGCTCGGCGCGGTGAGCGAAAGGATGCCGGTGGCAATCTCCTGCGAGTCCATGAAGCCGATTGCGCTCTCGGGCGACCATTGGGGAACGACAGTGCCTGAGGGATCGCCGCCGTGCGCGGGCAAGGCCTTGGCCCAGAAGGGAGGAACAACGTGCTGGTGAACGTCAACGCGGTGTGCGGAACTCATGATTTGTTTCCTGTGGGAAGTGAATGCGAAGGGCAAGGCTTGGCGGCGGGCACGCGCCAAGCGTGCCCGCGACTGAGCGTCAGAACGGATAGGCGGGCAGCTCGGTACGCGTGGTGATCCACTGCCATTCGCTGAACTGGTCGGCGTTGCTCACGGTGCCGTGGCCAAATCCATTGCCCGAGGTACCCACCCCGCCGATCGGGCCATAGACGCCGTGCACGACCGTCTGGTTGTTGATGTGGACCACGCCCGCGTGCAGCCCGTCGGCGATGCGCTGGGCACGGGCGATGTCAGGGGTGACCACCGCAGACGACAGGCCATAGGCCGTGGCATTGGCCAGCTCGATGGCCTCCTCGTCGGTGCTGAAGGTGGTGACAGGTGCCACAGGTCCGAAGATCTCTTCATCGAAGGCCGCCATGCCTGGCTTCACACCCGTGATGACCGTCGGTTCGAAGAAGAGCGCGTCGCGCGTGCCTCCGGTCAGCACCTTCGCGCCCTTGGCCGTGGTCTGCGCAATGATGCGATCAACGTTGGCTGCCTGGCGTCCATTGACGATCGGTCCGATCTGGACTTTGTCGTCCATCGGATTGCCCACAACGAGCGCCTTGGCCTTGCGCACCAGCGCTTCGGTGTAGGCGTCGGCGACGCTCTCGTGCACCAGGTGCCGGCCCGCGGTGAGACAGATCTGTCCTTGGTGGAAAAAGGAGCCCCAGGCGCCCGCGCTCGCGGCGGCCTCGATGTCCGCATCGTCGAGCACGATGTAGGGGTTGTTACCCCCGAGTTCCAACGAGACGCGCTTGAGCAGCCCACTGGCCACGGAGCCCACTTCACGGCCGACGCGTGTCGAGCCCGTAAAGCTGATCATGTTGATCAGCGGCTCCCTGACCAGCGCCGCGCCAGTCTCCGCGCCGCCAGGCAGGACGTGGAACAAGCCATCGGGCAGGCCCGCTTCTTCGAGCAAACGCGCAAAGACGACGCCGCCCACGATGGGCGACTGGACGTCGGGCTTGAGGATCACCGCGTTGCCCATCGCCAGCGCCGGCCCGATGGCCCGGGAGCCGAGGATGAAGGGCGAATTCCAGGGTGTGATGATGCCGATGACACCCAACGGGACGCGGCGTGCAATGCTCTGATAGCCGCCCTCCATCGTGGCCGTAACGTAGCCTTGGGGTTGGCTGCCCAGGCCTGCAGCCTCAAGGAACTCGCGGGCGCTGACCTGGACTTCCCACTGGGCCTTGGCACGAATGGAGCCCGTCTCGGCGACCAGTTGATCGGCAATCTCGTCGACGTGTGCGAGCAGGAGTCGAGAAAATTCGCGCAGCACGTCACCGCGCTTGGGGCCGGATATCTTGGCCCAATCCTTCTGCGCCTTGCGCGCAGCGGCAGCAGCTGCCGCCACGTCTTCGGCCGAGGCGATCCCGATCTCTTCGATCGTCTTGCCCGTGGCCTTCTCGGTCACGTCGACCGTGCCAAGGCGGGTTTTTTGCCAACCGCTGCTGTAGATCCTTCCGCTCCAGGTACCTACGGGGGCGAGCAATTTTGCTTTCGTCATCTTCAAATCTCCATGCGTCTCGAGGACGTCAAAAAAACAGGGGCAGTACCGGCCGTGACCCAAGCGGTGTTGGGCTGAAGGCGGCTTCTTGATTGGTGGCTTTGCGACTCCCGTGTCGCTCGCCGACTCGTAGCGCTAACGGGGCTGGGTAGATGCCTACCCGACCAGCTTCGCGGCAATGCGCTCAGCGACCATGATGGTGGTTACGTTGGTGGCCACCGATGGGATTTCGGGCAGGATCGATGCATCGACCACGCGCAGTCCATCGACGCTACGCACCTTGCCCCAAGCGTTGACCACGGCCGTCGCATCGGAGTCGGCCCCCATGGGCACCGTGGACGTGGGATGCAGGTACGCAGCAATGTTGGCGACGATGTTGGCGCGGAGCGCGTCACCGTCGTCCACCGCCTTGCCCGGTGCCATCTCGTGATCAATGACGTCCGAAAACGGCGCCGAGCGACCGATCTTGCGTGACAGCTGCACGGCTTCGACCATGCGGTCCAGGTCGTTCTGGTCGTCGAAGAAGTTGTACTGGATGTGAGGCATGGCGCGCGGGTCGCGACTCGCCAATCGGAATTTGCCAAGCGACTTGGGCAGCGTCACCGCCGCGGCCAGCACGATGGCCCCACCGGTCGGGCTGGCCTTCGGGTCGATGAAATGGGTGCCCGAGACGTGCAGGTCAAGTTCGTCATGCCCGGCGCTGCGCGAGCGCGTCCAGACAATGGCGCCTGCGGCGGGGTCCATGGCGCTGGCCTCGCGCTTGAGCGCGTAGACGTTGTAGTAGAACGGATGATCCTGCAGACGCTCGCCCACCGGGAGATCAGCGAGCGTGACGATGCCGAGCTCGGACAGATGCCGCGCAGGCCCGATGCCCGAACGCATCAGGATGGCAGGACTGCCGAAGGCGCCGGCCGCCAGGATGACTTCGCCTGCGCGGACGACGTCGCCATTGAGCAGCTTCACGCCCACGGCGCGTTTCCCTTCAAAGATGACGTTGTCCACTTCGGCTTCGCTGCGGATCGTGAGGTTGGAGCGCGCACGCACGTCGGCGGTCAGATAGGCCATGCCCGTGTTCACGCGGACGCCGTCGACGACGTTCAGCGGATAAGGACCCACGCCGTATTGGCTCGCGCCGTTGAAGTCCGACACGTTCGGCAGCCCAACGGCTTGCGAGCCTGTGACGAAGGCGCGCATCGAGGGTGTGTTCTCCGCGGCCGTGCGCTGGCGGATTGGGAACGGGCCGCTTCGGCCATGCCAGGCGCTATCGCCGGTGGGCGTGTTTTCCATCGCCTTGTAGGCGGTGAGCACCTCTTCCCAGGACCAGCCCTGGATGCCGCGCTTGGCCCAGCGAGCGAAATCGGTCTTGCGCGCGCGCATCGCCACGGTGCCGTTCACCGCCGAGCTGCCCCCCACCACGCGACCGCGCGGCACAGGAATATCGTGGCCGAGGCGGTCCGCGTCCTCCGTGTGGTAGTTCCAGTCGTGGTCGGGCGAGGCGGCCACGAGGTTGGCGTTCTTCAACACCGGGGGATAGCTGTTGGGCGCGTAATTCGGGCCCGCCTCGAGCAGCAGCACGCGGCGCTTCGGGTCGGCGCTCAGGCGCGCGGCCAGCACCGCGCCGGCGGAGCCTGCTCCCACGATGACAACGTCAACGGCCTGCTTGCTCTTGTCTGCCTGCGCAAGCGACCCCGCACGAGCCGGTGTGGATCCGGCAATTGCGGACACCGCCGCGGCACCTGCGACGAGAACATCGCGTCTGGACATCTTCATGATCTGCCTTTCCTTCTGAGCTTGATTCGGGCGCCGCTGTGGCGCCCGGGTTGGGCAGTCGATCGGGTGATCGACCGTTGCTGAGAAGTTAGGCGCGGATCAAAGAGCCAACAAGATGTCCTTTCCGGAATCTATGTCCATGCGGTTGGACGATAAGTTGGTCACGAGATGATCTTGGGCATCCTGGCCGCCAGAAAGTCGAGAAAGGCGCGCACCGAAGGAAGCAGGCCGTGGCGGAATGGGGTCACCGCAGTGATGCTGGCTTCCCCCGCCAACCAATCGGGCAGGATCCGCGTGAGGGTCCCGGCCTTGATCTCCTCCCGGCACACGTAGCCGGGCAGAGCGACGATACCCAGGCCATCCTGGGCAGCCTGTTTGAGCATCACGAGGTCGTTGCCGGCAAGTCGCGGTTCGATCGGGACGACCCGTTCTCCGCGCGTGGGGTGCCTGAGCTTCAAGGCCATCGGGCGGTCGCGCCGCAGCATCAACAGGGTGTCGTGCCCTGCCAGTTCCTCGGGTGATTGCGGCAGGCCGCGGCGGTCCAGGTAGTCCGGTCCGCCGAACAGGAACCAAGGCGCCGGTGCAAGCGTTCTCTGAACGAGCGTCGAGTCCGACAGTGGGCCGGTGTGCGCTCGAATGGCCAAATCGAAGCTGCCGCCGACGATGTCGATTTGGTCGTCACTGGTGTGCTGGATCACGTTCACCTTGGGATACCGCCGGATGAACTCGGGCAGGATGTAACGCATCGCGAACATCGATGTGGCCACAGCGGTTGTGAAGCGGATGGTTCCGCTGGGTTCGACGAGGCGCTCGCGGACTGCGCTTTCGGCGAGATCCGCCCGCTCCAGTGCCTCGACCGCATGGCGATAGAACAGGTCGCCTGCGTCGGTCTTGCTCAGGCTGCGCGACGTTCGGTTGATGAGTCGGACGCCCAGCGCGGTTTCGAGCTGCTGCAGACGGTGGCTCACCGTCGACTTTGGAACGTTCAGATTCCGGCTGGCCGCGGTCAGACCACCGCATTCCACGATTCGAACGAAGTAGCGAAGGTCATTAAGGTCAAGCACGAATCGCTCCCAACGTCCAACATGCTGGACTATCGGGAAAGCATACCCCCACCGCAAGACTGGGAGCGGCGCCGTCGCAAAAAGCGAATCGAGCAGCCGTTCCGGCTGCTCGATGCCGACCCTACGTTGAGGTGGTGTGGTCGAGCGCGTCAGTTGACGAAGCGCGGTCGTGCTTGAGGACGCTCCGGACTTCTTGACCGTCGTGTAGCGCGCAGGGTGCTCCTCGCGCTCGGTAACGCCTGCTTCGCCGGAGACCAGCATGTCGGCATCGTTGCCGCGGCTGCGCAAGGCGATTTGGTCGAACCACCGATATCGCTTCACGACCTGGTGGGTGGTGCGGTTGGTGGTCGTCTTGTTGCTGCTCGGTCTTGCGTTGAAGTTCGCAGCGCTTTAGGGCTGGTGTGGGGTCAGTGATGCGCAGAATGCGCCGTTGTTGGACGAGCTTCGCTCCATCGGTCCAGATCAATGCGCCGCCATGCCACGGCGCGGTCGCCGACACGAACCGGGCAGGGGAACTTGTTCTTCGCGATCAGGCGGTAGATGGTGGAACGCCCGAGCCCGGTCATGCGCACCACCATGGGCAGTCGCAGGAACGTGGGTTGCGCGCTGTCTGAGAGTATTGATTGCTGGGAGGCGTTCGAATGGGGCTGCATGTGAGGCTCCGGTGCTTGCAGAGTGACAACTCTAGGTGTGATGCGTCTCTGTTTCGCTGATGAAATTTCGCTCAAATCTTGCAAGATCGATGTTGATGCGCCGGTCGATTGCGGTGGATCGGCGTGTCGTCATCGCCGCCTGATGCTCCGCCAGGCCGTCTCATGGCATCCTGCTGCGCCTGCAGGGAGCGAATGTGGTCAAGGAAATGAAGTCGAAGAAGGAATTGGCGACGCTGGTGGCTGACGCCATTGAGGCCGCCATCGGTCACGGGCGCGTGATGCCGCCCTTCATCGAGGGGCATATACGCGACGGCATGGGCCGCACATGGGATGTCAGCATGCCTGCGCCGACGCCTGTCCATCGCAGGGCCATAGACTCCGTGCGAGACCTGTTCGACCTGTCGTAGGTGCCAAGGAACCGGTTTGGTAACTTCGATTGGCACGATAACATGATGTATGTTATCGTGCAATTTAAAGTTATCAACAAGGCATGATGTCTGATGGCACTCGCTACCGCAGTCCGCCACTACCTGCACGACATTTTGGGCGTCACGTTGCCCGACGTGAAACCGTGGGCGCGCGCTCGCGAACTGCCTTACTTCCTGAACGATGTACTCGAGTTCAAGGAACTCGACTTGTTGAAGCAGCCGATACTCCTGGCTCTGAGCCGCGGCGAGAAACGGCCTCTTCTCAGCGATGTGCGGACCTGGGTGGAGAAGGTTAGGGCGATAGCGGATCGACCGGTCGTGTACGTGACCGACGCCCTCGCTTCCTACGAACGTCGCCGCCTGATCGAGCACAAAGTGCCGTTCATTGTCCCTGGCAACCAGCTCTATCTGCCGGATCTGGGGCTCGATTTGCGGGAGTACTTCCGGCAGCGTGCGCCGACCGGCGAAGAGGCGTTGAGCCCGTCGGCACAAGCGATGTTGATTTCGACGTTGCTCCGGCCGACGTGGGCGGCCGATTGGCGGCCATCGGAGGCCGCACTCGGCTATACCGCGATGACGCTTTCGCGCGTCGTCAAAGAGTTGACGTCGACCGGGCTGGCCACGGCCTACACCGTCGGACGTACACGCTGGCTTCGCACTGACCTGTCGCCGGGTCAGCTCTGGGAGCAGGCGATGCCTCGGCTGCGAACCCCCGTCAAACGCAGTCTCTGGGTCGTCGATGCTCCAATCGGCATGGACCCGTCGCTACGCCTGGCCGGCCAGAGCGCGCTTGCGCTCCATTCGATGCTGGTCGAACCGAAATATCCGGTCCATGCCCTCGGCCCCGTTGACTGGAAGCGCGCGGTGGAAGCCGGAGTTCGCGAAGCACCCGAGCCCGTTGCCGGCGCGCGCGAGTGGCAGCTGTGGAGCTACAGCCCCGCGCTCGTACCAGACAGCGTCACCGTTGATCCGCTTTCTTTGATCCTCAGTCTGCAGCAAGTTCCGGATGATCGGATTCAAATCGCCCTGGACGAACTGAAAGCGAAGCTGCCGTGGTGAGAGGACTCGACGTTTTCCGGGAATGGTTTGCCGGCTACGCCGATCAATATGTCCTGATCGGAGGAACTGCTGCGAGCCTGACGATGGAAGAAGCCGGCCTGGCGTTTCGTGCCACGAAGGACCTCGACATCGTTCTGCACGTGGAGGCGCTCACGCCGGCGTTCGGCGAAGCGTTCTGGAAGTTCCTTCAGGCGGGCGGGTACGAGATCCGGCAAGCCAGCGACACCGGAAAGCCGGTGTTCTATCGATTCCAGAAGCCGACCGACGAGAGCTTTCCGTTCATGGTCGAGCTGTTCGCGCGGGCACCCGATGGACTGACGCCGGCCGAAGGCAGTCGACTCACGCCGATACCTCTTGACGAGGCGGTGTCGAGTCTCTCGGCCATCCTACTGGACGACACCTACTACGCGTTCATCCTGTCGGGAAGGCGAGAGGTCGGCGGCCTTCCTTGGATTGGCGAGGACCGTCTCATCCCATTGAAAGCCATTGCATGGCTGGAGCTGAACGAGCGACGGGAGCAGGGCGCAAAAGTGGACGCAAGGGACGTGCGCAAGCATCTCAATGACGTGCTGCGCCTCTCCTCGCTGCTGGCTGCCGATACGCGTATCCCCCTGGAGAAGAAGATCGGCGACGACATGTCCAGGTTCCTCGCCAAAGTGTCTTCCGACAAGTCCATCGATCCCAAGGTGTTGCACCTCGGGAACGTCAGCGTTGCCGAGTTGGTCGAACGAATCGCGCTGGCCTACGGTGTTGTATTGCCGAATGGCCCGGCCGGCTGATTCGTTGTCGAAGTCTGAGCGTGCGTAGTCCGGACCAAACGCGCCAACCACTCCAGTCCAAAACCGTCAGCGTTTCCGATTCAATCCCGTCACCGGTGTCGGCGTCGTCCTACCGAGTCGGTATCCTGGTGTTTGATGGCTGTCATGCGGCAGGAGCGGCTCATGGGCTGACTGCAGCCATTCAGTTCGAGCGCACAACCGGCAAGACCCGACCCTAAGCGGACTGCCGGGTGAAAGAGAACAGCGCCTCAAAGCAACCATTCGCGAAACGCCCTGGACCCGACCCGCTCCGGCGTGTCGCTGGCATGCGCAGGCGATTGTGACCAGTCACTGCCATTCGGGGCTTCGGAGCGCCCAAGCGCGACCCGGCATTCGAGGACATCGTCAGCGCGTTGACGGTCGAGAGCTCCGACCCATCGCGCAATCGCAACGGTCGACACCGCATTGCCGATCGTATTGGTGATCGAGCGAGCCTCGGCCATGAATCGATCCACACCGATCAGCAGCACCATGCCCGCGACGGGAATCTTGCCCATCGACGCCAACGTGGCCGCCAGCGTCACGAAGCCGGCGCCAACGACCCCCGCTGATCCCTTGGAGGTAAGGGTCAAAACACCGAGCACCAGAAGCTGCTCCGTCAACGTCAGCGGCGTATTGGTGGCCTGTGCAATGAAGATCGCCGCCATCGTGAAGTAGATGCACTGACCGTCAGCGTTGAACGTCAGGCCGGCCGGCAGGACCAGGCCGACGACAGGCTTCGAGACACCGAGATGTTCCAGTTTGCGCATCAACTGCGGCATAGCCGATTCCGATGAGCTGGTGCCGAGGACGATGAAGATCTCTTCGCGGATGTACGTCAGGAATTTCCAGAGGCTGAATCCGGACATTCGCGCGATCGCGCCCAGCACGACGGCGACGAACAACGCGCAGGTGGCATACATGCAGGCCATCAGCTTGCCGAGCGACACGATCGAGCCCAGTCCGTACTTGCCGACCGTGAACGACATCGCGCCGAACGCGGCGATCGGCGCCAGCTTCATGATCATTCCGACGATCGCGAACACGCCTTGGACGAACGAATCCAGAAAGTCGATCACCGGCTTGGCGCGGGCACCGATGTGCGAGAGCGCCACCCCGAACAGGGTGGAGAACACCAGGATCTGGAGGATGTCGTTCTTCGCGAACGCATCGATGACGCTGGCCGGCACCAGGTTGAGCAGGAAGTCCACAAGGCCCGCCGGCTTCGCCGCCGTCGCGGTGTAGCTTGCGATGCTCTTCACATCGAGCGTGGACGCGTCGACGTTCATGCCCGTGCCCGGCTGCACGATGTTCACCACGATCAAACCCAGAGCCAACGCGATCGTCGAGACGACCTCGAAGTAGATCATTGCGCGAGCGCCGACACGGCCGAGCTCCTTCATGTTCTCCATGCGTGCGATGCCGAGAACCACTGTGGCGAAGATGATGGGTGCGAACACCATCTTGATCAATTTGATGAAGACGTCGCCGAGCGGCTTGAGGTCGCCAGCGAGTTGAGGCGCGACGATGCCCAGCGCGATGCCGGCCACTACGCCGATCAGGACCTGGACATAGAGTGTTCCGAGCAACTTCTTGAGCATGGTGTTGTCTCCTGGTGAGGTTGGACTTGGGCTGCGCCAAGGCAAAAGCGCGGCCACAGCAGCTCTGCAGGCTGCTTTGAATGGGTTGGAATCCGGAGGTCGGCCGAGAGATCGGCCGTCAGCGACCTTCGAGGCGTTGCATCGTTCGCCGGGCAACGTCGCGAAGCCAGGGCTCTTGTGCCCAGTGGCGCTGCGCGAACGCATCAACGGCGTCGGCATGGGTCAGCGATGCGCCGATCATGTCAAGGCCTTCGAGCAGCATCGATCGGTAGCGGTCGGACAGCGCGAAGGGAAGCGCCCGACCGGCTGTACACACGACGCGCGCGGCGACGTCAATCTCCACATGCAGGGGCAAGGCGCTGTCGCGAGCCTGCGCAAGGAGTGCGGCGGCCTCTGGCTGCGGCAGCATCACGGCGAGCAGCCCGTTGTTCAATGCATTGGAGTAGAAGATTTCGCCGAAGCTCGGCGCGATCACTGCCTGGATGCCGTACTGCTGCAGTCCCCAGACAGCGTGCTCCCTGCTGGAACCGCAGCCGAAATTTGGTCCTGCCACCAGCACGCGAGTCTCTTTGAACTCGGGCCGGTTCAGCACGAACTCGATGCGCTGGTGGCCTTCGCCGTCGAACCGAAGATCCCAGAGCAGACCCTTGTCCAGGTTGGCCTTGTTGATGCCGCGCAGAAATTGCTTCGGCATGATCTGGTCGGTGTCCAGGTTGGCGATGTCCAGCGGCGCGGCGATGCCTTGGATGAGGTGCTTGTCAGACATGGTGTGCTTCCAGCTTGCGAACGTCGGTGATGTGCCCCGCGAGCGCGGCGGCCGCGGCCATCGCCGGACTCATCAGGTGGGTGATGGCGCCGCGTCCCTGGCGCCCTTCAAAGTTGCGGTTCGTCGTCGACGCGCAGCGCTGACCGGGCTCGAGTACGTCGTCGTTCATCGCCAGGCACATCGAACAGCCCGGCTGCCGCCACTCGAACCCGGCATCGATCAGGACCTGGGCGACGCCCTCGGCCTCGGCCTGGGCCTTCACAGCGCCGGAGCCGGGCACGACCATCGCGCGCAGCGTGGGCGCGACGCGGCGACCCTTCACGATGTCGGCCACCGCACGTAGGTCCTCGATGCGCGCGTTGGTGCACGATCCAATGAATACATGCTGGACCGGCAGGCCTTCGAGTGACATGCCGCTCTTGAGACCCGTGTAGCGCAGTGCCTGCACGATGCTGCCGTCCGGCGCGCCCACGGCGCTCGGCACGGTTCCGGTGATGGCGATCGCCTGGTCGGGGCTGGTGCCCCAAGTCACATACGGCGCCACTTCGGTCGCGTCGAAGCGGTGCTCGACATCGAAGCTCGCGTCGGCGTCGCTGTGCAGCGTGGCCCAGAGCGCCAGCGCGGCCGTGCGCCGGCTGGCGTCGATGTCGGGCGCGCGGGCCAGCACATAGTCGATCGCGGTCGCGTCGGGTGCTATCAAGGCGCCTCGCGCCCCGGCCTCGACCGCCATGTTGCACAAGGTGAATCGCGCTTCGATCGACAGAGCATCAATGGCGGAGCCGCAGAACTCGACAGCGTAGCCCCGAGCGCCCTGTGCGCCGATGCGGCTGATGATCATCAGGATCAGGTCCTTGGCGGTCGTGCCGGTCGGCAAGCATCCTCCGACGCGAATGCGCATGTCTTGTGCCAGACGATAGACCAGCGTCTGCGTCGCCAGCACGTGTTCAACCTCGGAGGTGCCGATGCCGAAGCCCAGCGCGCCCAACGCGCCGTAGGTGGTCGTGTGGCTGTCACCGCAGATCACCACCATGCCAGGTCGGATCATCCCGTGCTCGGGCGCGATGATGTGCTCGATGCCTTGCAGCGCGTCATTGGTATCGAATAGCGGGATGTCGTGACTCGTGCAGTTGCGCTTCAGATTGCTGGCCTGGAGCGCGGAAGCTGGGTCGCGGATAACTCGAGGCGAGACCGCATGCGTCGGGATGATGTGGCTCACGACCGCGACGTTCTGGCCGGGCATCGCAACTGCCCGGTGTTTCTCATGGAGCCCGGCAAAGGCCTGCGGACTCGTGTACTCGTTCATCAGGTGCAGGTCGCAGAACAGCAGCACGTTCTGGTCGTCGAGCTGCAAGACGGTGTGCGAGTCGACGAGCTTGCGGTACAGGGTCGACGGCTTCATGCGAGCTCCCGGGCGAGGAACGGCTTGATGTGCGCGAGCAACGCCTCGGGCGCCTCCTCGGCGATGTAGTGCCCGCAGGCGAGCGGCCGCCCCTCGACCTGGCGTGCAACGCGTCGCCATTCGTCCAACGGCTTGAAGCAGCGATGCACCACGCCGTCCTCGCCCCACAGGGCCAGCAGAGGCATCTCCAGCATGTGGCCAGCGTCGCGATCGCTGTGGTCGTGGACCAGATCGATGCCGGCTGCGGCGCGATAGTCTTCGCAGAGGCCGTGGGCGCTGCCCGGCAGCGCGATGCAGCGCTCGTATTCGGCAAGTGCGCGCGGATCGAATGGCGCAAGCCCGGCGCTGCGCCGGCCCATCACGTCGCGGATGTAGCCCGCGGGATCCGCGGTGATCAGGCGCTCGGGCAGCGGCGCCGGCTGGATCAGAAAGAACCAGTGCCAGTAGGCGCGCGCAAAGGTCTCGGTCGTCTGCTCGTACATGGACAGCGTGGGCGCGATGTCGAGCAAGACCAAGCGGGCGACCGCTTGCGGATGATCCGCGGCCAGGCGATGGGCAACACGCGCGCCGCGATCGTGTGCCAGCAGGTCGAAGCGCTCGAAGCCGAGCATGGCCATCACCCTGGCTTGGTCCTGCGCCATCACGCGCTTCGAGTAGTTACCGTGGTCGGCCGCGCCCGGTGGCTTGGACGAATCGCCATAGCCTCGCAGGTCGGCCATCACCAGCGTATGAGTCCGGGCCAGCACGGGTGCTATGCGATGCCAGATCGCGCGGGTTTGTGGATGCCCGTGCAGCAGCAACAGCGGCGGCCCCGAACCGCCGACGGTAACGGCGATCTGCACCCCCGGTTCCACCTCGACCAGCCGATGTTCGAAGCCAGGATACAACCCAGTCGTCGCGAGCGTGCTCTGATTCATGTCGTCTCCTTCGCGGCCGGTCTTGCGGCCTGTGGATCGATCGTAGGTGCGGGCGCCGAAGAACAGAATAGGCCGTGAGACACTTCACTGTTGCCTTGAACGACTGAATCGCTATGGACCCGTTCTCTGATCTCGCGTTCTTCACCTTGCTGGTCAAGCACGGCAACATGGCCGCCACAGCACAGGAGATGGGCGTCACCCCGCCTTCGGTCAGCAAGCGCCTCGCGGCGCTCGAAGCGCGGCTCGGAGTCCGGCTCCTGCATCGCACCACGCGGCGCATCAGCCTGACGCCGGAGGGCGAAACCTATCTGGTCGATGGCGCCCGGGTTCTGAACGATCTCGACGCGCTGGAGCGCTCCGTCGCGGGTGCGAAGGCCACGCCACGCGGGCTCGTGAAAGTAAGCGCCACGCTGGGGTTCGGGCGGCGCCACGTTGCCCCCGTGCTCTCGAAATTCGCGCGGTCCTATCCAGACGTCGAAATCCAGCTGCACCTTGCAGATCGGGCACCGAATCTGGTCGAGCAGGGCTTTGACGCAGGCATTCGCTTCGGCGAGTTGCCCGACGCGCGATTGACGGCGCGCAAGCTCGCCGACAACCGCCGCTTGCTGTGCGCCGCTCCATCGTATCTGCGCCGCGCGGGCGAACCTGCCAGTCCGCGCGAACTGCAGCAGCACCGCTGCATCTTTCTTCGCGAAAGCGATGAACCCTTTGGTACCTGGCACCTTCGCTCAGGCTCTCGCCATGAGACGGTAAAGGTGCGGGGCCAACTTAGCAGCAACGACGGCGACTGTGCCATGTCGTGGGCCCTCGAAGGCTTTGGCATCCTGATGCGCTCGGAGTGGGACGCCGCACCCTACTTGCGGTCCGGTCGCCTGCGCCTGGTCCTGCCAACATGGTCGCTACCGCCCGCCAACATCTACCTCGTTTTTCCGACCAGTGCGAACCTGTCTGCGAAGACACGCGCGTTCGCCAACTTCATGTTCGAGCAGTTCGAGAATCGTCGTACGGGCAAGCCGGGGAATCCGGTTTGGTAGCGGACCGCATAAATCGGGGGCCGGATAGCCGTCGCCTGCGAAGGGCAGCTTGTGGCCGGGACTACCCGTTCGCGACGCTGGTCGATAGCTGCCGCTGAGCAATCTGGCAATCACGCCGAAGGACTGCTGCCGGGCTTCGCCTCGAACTCACCGTCCCGGCCAGTGGACGAAGCCGCTCTCGCGGCAACGCTTCGTCGCTGCGTCAGTGAGTACCCGAACAGTCGTTCTGCCAATGTTGTCGAGCGAGGCAATCCGCCTCGTCCATCAACAGGAGCAGAACCATGGAATTCCGGACCCCGCCCATCTCCCCGCTACGTCAACGCATGCTCGAGGACATGCGCATGCGCAAGTTTCAGCCGCATACCCAGACCGGCTATATCCGCGCGGTGCTGCGGCTGACGCACTTTCTGGAGCGATCGCCCGACACCGCCACCGCCGACGACCTGCGCTGCTTCCAGGTGCACCTGGCCGATGACGGCGCGACGCCTTCGACGATCAACGCGACGCTCAGCGGCCTGAAGTTCTTCTTCGAGGTCACCGTCGGCCAGGGCGATGTGATGACCAAGGTCGCGCCGGTGCGCTTGCCGCAGACCCTGCCGGTAGTGCTCAGCCGCGAGGAGGTCACCCGACTGCTCGGCGCGGTCACGAACCTGAAGCACCATACGGCGCTGTCCGTCGCGTACGGCACTGGACTGCGCGCCAGCGAAGTGATTGGCCTCAAGGTCACCGACGTAGACAGCGAGCGCATGACGCTGCGCGTCGAACAAGGCAAGGGCCTCAAGGACCGCTACGCCATGCTCTCGCCGCTGTTGCTGGAGCGGCTGCGCAACTGGTGGAGGGTGGCCCACTCTCAGGGCAAGATCCTGACCAACGGTTGGCTGTTCCCGGGGCTCGACCCGATGGACCCACTGAGCGTGCGGCAACTCAACCGCGCCCTGTGCGAGGCCGTCGACATTGCCCGGATCGACAAGCGCGTGTCGATGCACACGCTGCGGCACGCCTTCGCCACCCATCTGCTCGAACAGAAGGTCGACATTCGCGTCATCCAGGTGCTGCTGGGTCACCGCAAGTTGGACACGACAGCGCGCTACACGCACGTGGCCACCAAGGTCTTGCGCGAGGTGGTCAGTCCGCTGGAGACCCTGACGCCCCCATAGGACTGTGGCGCGCCCCGCCCTGGAGGTCGCCGACATCTTCCGCATCCACGGTCCCGCCTGGCGCCTGAGCCAGCGTGGACACCTGAGCCTCGGACAGCTCAAGGTGATGTCGGCCATCGAACAGTGCCGCAGCGCGGCGCTGGGTGGTCACGTCTTGCGTTGCGATGGGTGCGGTACGACCGAAGTCTCCTACAACTCGTGTACTTTGAAACCGGTCGTTGGCGTGGCCATCTTCTGGCCGATGGTATGACCGCAAGTGGCCGACTGCGCCTATACAGTCGACAAGCGCCTCCGACAGCTCATTGCGCAGCCGTCATCCGAGCCGGAATGTGGGTAGTGGGGGCGCAACGGACGGCCGCCAACAGTTGCCGTGGACCCGCGCTCGACCCACTGCATTGTTTCGGTCATCGCGACTTAACGTCGCACAGTGACAACGTCGGCTAAATCGCTCGCGACTGGAGGCCAGTGCTTGTGCGCATGCGGGCGAACAGGGCCACATTGGCGAACCAGTCATGCCTGCTTGCAACGCGATTCGAACGTGTCGAGCAGATGGGCCTCGAGCATCTCCAAGGCAACCCGCTTCTCGGGGATGAAATCGTGGCGCTCATAGTGCTTTTGCTGCACACCGCTCGTCCGGCCGTGAGAAAGCAACTGCGCACGAACTTCTCGGGAAACTCCTAGCGCTTGCAGACGCGTCTCGATGCTTCGCCGAATGTCGCGGCCCTGGAAGTCTGCCGTCGGGCCGCCGCCAGCGTCTTTCCAGGATTGCCGAATTTCCGCAAAGATGCTCGGCAACGAGGTGGTATGGATGCTCTTCTTTCCACCTGAGGTCGAGAACACAAACGTTCCGCCCGAGTTGAATCCCCAAAGCTCGGCAAGAAGTTGACCGACGCGGTCCGACACTGGCAAGTAGTGTGGCATCGCGGTCGAACGTTTCCCCTTGGCATCGGCCAGCTTGAGCGTCTTCTTCTCTTTGTCGTAGTCCGCCCAAGTCGCTCTCAGAAGCTGTGCGAAGCGCTGACCGCCAAGCAAGATCCCGCACTTGAGGGTGAGGCCGATTTCCATGCGTATCGAACCCATCTGCTGCCACACGTGCCGAAACTCTTCGTCCGTGAGAACCCGATCGCGGACACTTTCAAACTCCTGGATGCGGGGCAGCAACGAGACCGGATTCGTCGTCAACTTGAATAGTGCTGACTCGGAAGCTGCGCGGCGTGGATCGAAATCTGCGTGTGCGCCGTAGGTGAACGCCGCCTGAAGATACGAACGAAGCATGTTGGTCTGACGTCGGATTCCCAAACGCACGAGCCTCGCCAGAATGTCGCGAATGTCTTCCGGCCTTATCGAGTTCGCCGCACTCTTGGCAAGAGTTGGCCAAGGCTTCGTGACGTGCAACGCAAACAGCCGTTCCACATCCCGCGCGCAGAGCTTGCCACTCGCCCTCAGCTTCGCGACGTATGCGCAGAGTAGTGAGTCAAACGACCCGAGAGCGGCCTTCTCGCGCGAGGCTTCGATCTGCGCTTCGCGCGTCTCACGGCGAGCGACTTTTGGATCGATGCCATCGCGTACCAACTCCACCAACTGTCTCGCTTCCGTTCGCGCTTGCTGGAGCGATAAGGCGGGATGCTCGCCGAGCATCAGCTCCCCATGGAGGTCTGATTTCCGATATCGGAACGTCCAGACGCGTCGCATGCGACCGCGAGCCTTGGTGCAAGACACCACCAGGCGGCCGTTGCCGGAAGGCAGCGCGCCGTCAGTTCGTTGCTCGCCCTGCTTCAAATTCTTGATGGCGAGTTCCGTGAGAACGCGGGCATCAGAACGACCTACGGACTGTTTTTCAGTAAGGGAAGTGATCGCCATATCGGTCGCCATAGAGAGTTCGCTTGTATGGCATCTCATTGAATCGACCGAGACGAAGAATGGCAATAATGTCCTTACGAATCAATAAGTTATGGAGATCAAAAAAGATCGCTTGGGACGACTCAGGACGTCGATTTTCTTGACTCTTAATCCGTAGGTCGAGTGTTCGAGTCACTCAGGGCCCACCATAAAAATCAAGGGGTTAGCGTTGGCTAGCCCCTTGTCGCTTCTGGCCTTGTGCCAGATTTGTGCCATGAACGCTCGGCATCATGTCTGCATGGGCGGGCAGATGACCTGAAGCAAGGTGAGCGTACCGCCTCGCCATGCCCGGCGTCTCCCATCCCGCCATCTCCTGCAGCGCAAACAGCGGCACGCCCGATTGCACCGCCCGATTGGCCCACGTGTGCCGCAGGTCGTGCCACTTGAAGTCGGCTATCCCCGCACGCTTGAGCGCCTTGTACCAGGCTGCCGTCGACACGCGCTCGATGCTGCATCCCGAGTAAGTGAAGACGATGGTCGGGTGCTTGCCGATCTGTTTCTCCAGCGTGCGCAGGGCCGATTCGTTCGACGGCACAGGAGTGGCCCGTCGCCCCTTGGCCTGATCCGGATGCACCCGCGCGAGCTTGCGATCGGGGTCGACCTGTTGCCAGGTCAGCCCTGTCACGTTCGCGGCGCGCAGGCCGGTGGACAGCGTGAACGTCGCCATGTCGGCCAGGTGCGGCGGCAACTCGTCGAGCAATCGGTGCGCCTGATCAAGCGTCAGGAATCGGATGCGCCGCGACGCCTCCTTCAGCAGTCGGATTGCTGGCGCCGTGTCGAGCCACTCCCAATCGCGATGGGCTCGCCGCAGGATCGCGCGCAGCAACGCCAGCGTCCGGTTCACGGTCGCGTTGCTGCAGCCACCAGCCAGTTTGGCCTCGGTGATGCGGTCCACCATCGCGCGGTTGATCGTATCCAATTCCTTGCCTGCCAGATGCCGGTCGAGCCAGCGCAGCTTCGCCTTGTCCTCTTCGTGCGTGGCCTTGTGGGCCTGCTCTTTGAGCCAGCGCACCACGGCCTCTTGCCACGTGCGTCGGCGCTTGTCGCCGATCTTCTCGAGCCTCCACACATCCCCCTTGAGGCGGTCGTGCAGTTCCTCCGCTAACGCTTTGTCTTGGGTCTCAGTGCTTCTTCGTACTCTCTCGCCTGATGGACTGACGAAGTCGATCCACCAGATTGTCTTTCGCTTGCGTATGGCCATGACTTTGACTCCTTTTCAGATGGAGCCACGCGCAGCGCTTGCCGAGGAAGAGCATAGCGCGAGCGCAGATATTCAGCGAGGTCCTCGTCCATGAACACGTAGCGACGGCCCGCCTTGGCGCCGGGGACCAGTCCGCGCTTTGTTCGCTGTCTCAGCTCTTCCGGATGCATCAGCAGGAACTGCGCTGCCTCTGCGATGTTCATCGTCCTCTTGGCGGTGCAGCCTCACACTGGGTGGCATCGCCTGCGATCAGTTCGAGATCGCCTCTGGTGGTTTGAGGCCGGACCTTGCAGTTCCGAGGCGTGAGCGAGTCCACGCGACCAAGATACCTGGACATCGATATCGGTCACGCGATGATTTCACGCCAAATTTCATCGAGAAGGCAAGGCAACCTCGGACGGTCCGCCACGAGGGGGCCTAGCTCGAAGCGTCTGCACGCCACTCCACAGGCGTGTCAGCGCTGGGCGTTCAAGACGGTTCGGAATCAGGTTTCACCAGCAGTTCATCGGCAGTGGCGGTGACGCTGTCGGGAGTGATGCCATTTGCACGGCGCGGTCCATGCGCACAGGCATCCTTCGCAACAGTCAGACTTGAACAGCGTATGCGAGCATTCCGTCGTTCATCCAAGGGCATCGATCTGGTCGACCAGGAGGATGGAAGAGGCGACTCAACGCCATCCCACTTCGTCGTCACTCTGTAAGCGGTCGATCAACCGCGCCCTTACACCAATGGCCGGCAGCTGATTTGAGTTCGTTCAAGGCGATCCGCCAGGGCAATAGGGCCTCGAAGTCCTCGACAGTTTTGGCCTTGGGCAACTGCAACGAGCAGCGCCCTGAGGTACCGTTGGCTTCGCGAGCCAGTCGCACATGACCAGCCGCATGAGTCGCCGATTGGGGGCCACTCCGCGCGGAGTGCGCGATCAAGCTTAGCGACGACAGGCCGGGCCGCCGTGAGGTGCTCCGAAACAAATGTTTGGGCAGCCCTCGACCGACCGGCCATGGCAAGCGAGGCTTCAGCTCGTTTCGTTGCTGAGGCGACGAAGTCGCCGGTAGACGAGGCCCCGCGAGACGCCGAGGGCTTTGGCGGCGGCCGAGACGTTGCCACCATGCTCGCAGAGCGTGCGTTCGATCAGTTCCCGATCACTGTTCCTGAGCGTCGAGCCCGCAAGCTGATTTGAATCGACGGGCCGAGGGGACAGCGTCGGCATCTCCGCGGGTCTGATCGACTCCTCCACGACGAAGCATTCGTTTGGCGCAGGTGCCGGCAGTTGCCCCAGGTTCGAATTGAACTCTGGGCGACTCGAGGTCTTCGACGGCGCAGGCGAAGTCGCGACGAAGTTACGCCTGCCGTCCGGTGATCTCATCTCCGCACGCGCCCACACCAGCAGGCCGTTGGGCAATGCCAACGTGCATGCCCCGATGGATGGCAACGAGGCCAGCTGCTCAAGGGAGACACCCAGCGCCGATTCGACGTCGGGAGCCTGAACTTCATCACGTCGAACGCGGAGGCCGAGGACGCTGCGGGCAACACCGTTGTGCCAAGCGATGTGACCGCGGGCGTCGACGCCGACGAGACCCACCAGTGCGGAGTCCAGCAGATCGTCGGCCACCTGGAACCTGACGACCAGGTGATCGCTCGACTGCGCGACCAGCAGTCGGTTCTCGATGGCACCCGCGTAGAGGCTCACGACCGCCGCGGCGTCGAATGCAAAGGGAATGCGCTCGCTGGAGATGTCCAGGACGCCTGCGACACGCCCCTGAATATTGCGAATCGGCGCGGCCGCGCAGTGCATGTTCTTGACGCTCTCGAAGAAGTGCTCTGCGCCCAGAACGCTCGTCGACTTTCCGGTGCGCGCGACAACGCCCGGGGCCGTGGTGCCGACGGCTTCCTCCGACAGGTTCACACCGATCCGCGTCGCGACCGGCATCAGGTCTTCGTGAGCTCGGCCCGAACAACACGATGCGACCAGAACGCCGGTCGCGTCGGTCAGCATCGCGGCGCAGGACGTCTTGCCCAGGACGGCCTCGAGTCTGGGAAGCTCGTCGAGCCAGGCATGCAGCAGCGGACGATTCTTTTGCAGCGCCAGCTGGGCACGACTCGTGGTCACCGGCTCGAACACAGCCCGGTCCCCTGGCCGCTGCCGCAAGCGCAGGCAGCGCGACCACGACTCGAACACCGCGTCGCTGATCACGCCGGTGGGCGGTTGACCCTCATCGAAGTAGCGGCTGCGTGCCCAGTCGACTCGCGCCGAGTGTGAATCGAAGAATGAAGTGGGAGGCAGAGACATCGACAACGGCTTCCTGATGACGTGGGGCCAGTGATGCGCCTGCCCTGGACACGCGCCACGTCATCGTCGTCTCGTCGAGGGCATTCGCCAATCGGCTTGCGCATATGGCCTGTATCAACGGCAGTGATGACGCGCTGCATTATTTCGGCGCTTCCCGAGAGCCGGCAGCGGTCGTGTGTCGAAACGGAACATGGTCGGGCGGGTAATCCCGAAGTGTCTCGCGACCTCCGACCGTTTCAAGAATGCGCGGCATCCAAGGCGGTTCCTTGGAAGTCGAGAACAGAAAGAGACGAGGACATGCAACTACGAAATGGTTTGAATGGTGGCTCGCAGATGGAGACCCTGCCAGAGCACCTTGAGCGCGCGCTGATTGCCGGAAAGATCAGCCGCCGCGGCTTCATTCAGGGGCTCACGGCCGTTGGACTCGGCACGTCAGGTCTCGCGGCATTCGCGGATGAACTGGACGCGATCCGTGCCAACCAGGGCGAGCGGGCCGCGAAGCTTCTGCCGGAGTACGACTACGTGGTCGTCGGAACGGGCAGTGCGGCCTGTGCGCTGGTGGGGCGCCTTGCCGCAAAGAGCGACGCCAGCTTCCTGATGATCGAGGCCGGAGACTGGGACGTCGCGCCATCGGTGCTGAACCCCGGACTGTGGTTCACCAATCTCGGCACCGAGCGCGACTGGCAGGATGTGTCGATCCCGTCCCCGGGCACCAACAACCGCGCGATACCCGAGCACATGGGCAAGGTGGTGGGTGGCGGCAGCAGCATCAACGCGACCATCTGGGCCCGCCCGTTCAAGGCGGACCTCGATCATTGGGCCGACGTCAGCGGGGACAGCGCGTGGGGCTATGAGAACGGTCTGGCGATCTACCGTCGTGTCGAGAACTGGCAAGGCGAACCCGACGCGCGCTATCGCGGCAAGGGCGGTCCGGTGTGGTGCGAGTCCTCACAGGACCCGAACCCCGTCGCGCCGGCGATGCTCGAGGCCTGTCGAAGTCTCGGCCTGCCGGTGCTGCCCGACCTCAACGGTGCGCGCGAAGAGGGCAAGGGTGGCTTCGCGATGATGAACCACATCATTCGCGGTGGTCAGCGCCAGAGCATGGCCCGGTCCTACCTGTACCCCGTGCTCGGACGACCCAACGTCACGCTGCTGGTGAAGTCCCAAGTGGACCGGATCACGTTCGACGGCAACAAGGCCACCGGCATCGAGATGACGCGTGGTGGTGAGGTCGTCAAGATCGCTGCCAAGTCCGAAGTCATCGTCTGCGCCGGCGGCATCAACACGCCGAAGCTGATGATGTTGAGCGGCATTGGCGACGAGGCCCAGTTGCGGCGCCATGGCATCAAGACGCGGATCCATGCGCCGGAAGTCGGACGCAACTTCCAGGACCACATCCTTCACGGCGGTTGCATCTGGGAGTACAAGGACGCGGTGCCGCATCGCAACAGCGCCGCCGAGGCATCGGGGTTCTGGAAGAGCCGCGCGTCGCTGGAGGCACCTGACCTGAACCTCGTGCAGATCGAGTTGCCGTACGCCAGCGAAGTCATCGGAAAGCAGTTCTCCCCGCCGCCCGGCAGCTGGGCGCTGTGCGCAGGCCTCGTCGCTCCGAAGAGCCGCGGAACGGTGACCTTGAAGTCATCCAGCCCGGCGGACCGTCCCGTCGTCGATGCGCGCTTCCTGAGCCACCCGGACGACGTCAAGGCGCTGCTCAAGGGGATCGAGATGTGCCGCGACATTGGCAACGCCGCGCCCTTGGCCGCGTATTCCAAGCGCGAGGTCGCTCCTGGTCGTGCGCTGAAGGGCAAGGCCGCGGAGAACTTCGTGCGCGACGGCGCCACGACCTATTTCCACGAGAGCGGGACTTGCCGGATGGGCAAGGACTCGAAGGCGGTCGTCGATTCGAAGCTCCGTGTCAACGGCGTCAGCAACCTGCGGATTGCCGACAGTTCCATCATGCCGCGCATCGCGCGCGTCGCCACCATGGCCCCATGCGTCCTCATTGGCGAACGCATGGCCGAAATCCTCTCACTGAAGGCTTGAACCACATGGAAACCCAACTCCTGATCGACAACAAGGCGCGTGGCGCCACCGGCGCGGCCACCTTCGACCGAACCCATCCCGTCACCGGCGAGCTCGTGACGCGGGCTGCGGCCTGCACGGTGGAGGATGCGCTCGCTGCCGCCGACTCCGCACAGGCTGCCTTCAAACAATGGCGCCATTCGGCGCCGTCCGAGCGCCGGCGCATTCTTCTGAAGGCCGCCGATGCGCTCGAGGCGCGCACGCCCGAGTTCATCGAGACGATGGCGGCCGAAGTCGGTGCGGCCGCGCTTTGGGCCGGGTTCAACGTGCACCTTGCGGCGAACCTGTTCCGCGAAGCAGCGTCTCTCGCCACCCAGATCCAGGGCGAGACGATCCCGACCGACAAGCCGGGCGCCTTGTCGATGACTGTGCGACAACCGGCGGGCGTCGTTCTGAGCATGGTGCCGTGGAACGGCCCGGTCGTTCTGGCCGCGCGCGCCATCGCCTATCCGATCGTCTGCGGCAACGCGGTGGTGTTCCGGGCGTCGGAATCGAGTCCGCGAACGCACATGCTGGTCGCCGAGGCACTCGTAGAGGCGGGTTTGCCGCCGGGCGTGCTGAACGTGCTGACGAGTTCACCGCAGGACTCGCCCGCGGTGGTCGATGCGCTGATCGGGCACAAGGCCGTGCGTCGCATCAACTTCACGGGTTCGACCCGCGTCGGACGCCTCATCGCGCAGAAGGCCGCCACGCATCTCAAGCGTTGCCTGCTTGAGTTGGGCGGGAAGTCTCCGCTGGTGGTCCTCGACGACGCCAACATCGACGAGGCGGTCAAGGCGGCGGTGTTCGGCTCGTTCCTGTACCAGGGACAGATCTGCATGTCGACCGAGCGCATCATCGTCGACGAATCCATCGCGGACGAGTTCGTAGGCAAGTTCGCCGCGCGTGCCGCGGAGCTTCCCGTCGACGACCCGAGGCGAAACGCGCAATGCATCATCGGCCCCATGGTCTCGAAGGGTTCGGGTCCGCGCATCAACGCCATGATCGACGATGCGTTGGGCAAGGGCGCAAAGCTCGCGGCCGGTGGACGCGCGGAAGGTGCCATCATGCCCGCGACAATCGTCGACCACGTTAAGCCCGGCATGCAGATCTACGACGAGGAGACCTTCGGCCCGATCACCACCGTCGTGCGTGTGCGCGGCCTCGACGAGGCGATCGCGACCGCCAACAACACCGCTTACGGTCTGTCGGCAGGTGTATTCGGTCGGGACGTCACGCGAGCGCTCGGCGTGGCGATGCAGATCGACACCGGGGCTTGCCATGTGAATGGCTCGACGGTGCAGAACGAGGCCCAGGCGCCGTACGGCGGTACCAAGGATAGTGGCTACGGACGCTTTGACGGACGGGCCGTGATCGACGAATTCACCGAACTGAAGTGGATCACGGTCGAACCCTCCGTCCAACAGTATCCCTTCTGAGTGCTACGCCCCCCGGGCCCTGTCCGGGGGGCAGGGCGTCGTTCACAAAGGTTCGAACGCGGCCCTCGCGTTCGGGAACTGGCAGGAGCGCGGTGGACTAGGAAGAAGTGCAATCGAAATTCGCGCCGGCATTGGGGTCGCCAGCTCCCTTGTAGCGCGGCCAGCGCGGCCACTCGCAAAGCGGTCGGGCGCGCAGTGGTCGAAAAGGAGCAGTCACCTCTTGCACCACGACCGCCAGACTCGATGGCGCCTTGTTTTGCTCGACCCAGTCGCGCAGGACACCCAGCATGTCAACGTTGGCCGGCGCCCCGGTGGCCACATGATCCACACCCGGCGCCGTGTACAGCCGGAGAAGCTCGCTCGTCGTGGTGCCCATGGCGCGTCGCACACTGTCGACGTACCCAATCCCGGCATAGGGGCTCTGTGCGTAGTCAGCCAGATGTTCGAGAACGATGAGCTTGCCCCCGCGCGCGTGGAACATCGACAAGTCTGGGTTCGTGGAGTCCATCAGCGCCGAGACCTCGCGGATGCGCGAGGCAATGATCTGCGGATCGGCGTCCAGGCTGCGTGGATCCGTGCCGGTATTGCGCGCGTAGAAGTGCTGCAGAGCGCCCGCTCCGAAGAACCACGCGATGCCGTTGCCAGGCAAGGCTGGCGGATAGGCCGGGGCGGTCGTTCCGGTCCACCAAGCGCGCCACCCGCCGTCCGGCTCGGCCGGCGGGTGGCGCGGGCGCAGCGTCCTGCTGAGTGCCCCAACCTCCTTTGGCGGTGGTATGCCTGATGGGCTCATCGCTTCGAGCCCGGGCGTGCAGCAAACAGCCAGGGCCTGAGCAGACGTGTCAGCTGAGGGGCCACGACCCAGGTCATCACGATGACCACGGCCAGCGTCAGCGCGTGCCAGATCGCAGCGGTCCGGCACCCTGCGGGAATTGGGTGATCAGCGGCTCAGAACGAATGCCGCATGCCGGCGGCAAGGGCGCTGGGTTGCTGCCCCATCGCTGGACTCGTCCCGTTGATTGCAAAGTCGTACGCCGCGCCCGACCGGTTGGCGATGCGGCTGTAGAACACGAACAGCGACGTTCGGCGACTCAAGGCGTATTCGCCTCCCACCGTCCACTGCGTCGCACCGGTCTGGTCGCCCTTGGAGATGAAGCCCACCGTCTCGGTCGTCGACCCGTGGCCGTCGAGCGCCTTGGCATACCCGGCCTGCAAGGTGCCGGCTCCCACCCTCCAGGTCGCCGAGACGTAAGCGGCATCGCGCGTGAGGACGCCACCGATGGTCTCGTACCGGAGGTGCTCCACACACCCGCCAGCCGCACAGTCCCCGCCGAGTAGGCCAGGCCCAGCTTGCTGGCAGTGTCCGAACCGTTGGCCGCGTGATACTGGTTGTGAATCTCGTGGGCCGCGGTGACGAGCCAGCCACCGGACTCCGCCGTGAGCGACAACGAAAGGAGCGAGGGGCGGGCTCCGGTCGCGGCCACCGCCTCTTCATTGAATGCGTACGCGACACGCGTCGACAGACCCCCGAGTTGTGGGCTCCAGTACTGGATGACGTTGCGCTGCCGGCGATCGAACGCGCTGTTGTCGATCACGTTGTCGCTCGTAGGGGCGGAGCCGTTTCCCATCAGGCCCATGTACCCAGCCGTGGTCGGATAGAAGGGATCGAAGGACGACGTGGCGGACGTGTAGGGTAGCGTCCATACACCGACGAACGCCGTGCCCCAGGGACCAGACAGTCCCACGCGGGTATCGCGATTGGTGAAGCTCCCGAAGCCCGTGTCGAGCGACAGCGCGCCTTCGAGTTGCCAGAGCGCTTTCAGACCGTCACCGAGATCTTCCGTCCCCCGGAATCCGACGACCGATCGGTAGTTGCTCAAGCGGCTCATGCGGGCCTCGGCACCTGAGCGCAAGTCGGCGCTTTCCACGGCCACATTGATCCGCCCGTAGATGGTTGACACGTCCCCAGCCTGTGCGGCGGCTGATCCATTCGCCGCACACACGATGCACGCCATCCAGCCGCGAGGGGAGCCGACACGGGATCTGTTGGACACACCACCTCGTCCGAGAGTCCGGGACCGGGTCAAATCCGGTTTGCGGTTCTGACCATCCCGCGCGGTCTCGAAGTCCGACTGCACGCGGTCGGCCCAGAGCGTTGCGTTCGCGCAGCGCGCCCTGACCTGTCGGCAACGGCCTCACGGACGGCAACGGCTGCGCCGCATCAGACCGGCTCGCGCGTGGCGTTCATCAGAATCGGAACGAACGCCAGGATGGGCGGAATCACGAAGCACCACATCTTCAGGTGGTTGTACAGAATTGCACCGGCGGCGCAGCCGACGGCGAATGCCACCACGTTCGCGAACATCTTCGACACGCGAGCCGTTGCCGCCAGCCTCGCATCACCTTCGAGTCCCCGAATGAGGTCCGCGATATCGATCATGATCTGCGTGGTGCTGCCGGTCATGAGGGTGGTCGGTGGAGCACTCGCGAGATGGATGCGCGAGGCCGCATTCTGAATCGCCATCGCGGCAACGAGAACCATGCCAGCGACGATGGAGACGACGTCGTCACCCTTCTGGGCCGGTCCGGCATGGATCGCCAGGGCGGCGCCGACGATCAACAGCAGAACCTGCAGCGACAGCGTCGTGCGAAGGATCGGAAGTCCGAGCTTGGGCAGAGAGAACGCGGCAAGGCGGGTCACGAGAATGACTGCACAGAAGACGGGGAGCGCGAGCAACTTCGCGACGGCGCCGGAAGTGCCGAGGACCAGTGCAGCACCCAGCGTCACGAAGTTGCCCGTCACGTGGGCCGTGAACAGTCCTTGAAGCGCAAGAAAGCCCGCGGTGTCGATGTACCCCGCGGTCAGACTCATGAACACAGGAACGGTCAGTTTCATCGGCTCCCCATTGGTATGCGTGCTGTCCTCAACGAGTGCGGACCAGCGTGAGATCCATGCTCCGGCGATGAACGATCTCCTGCCAGTCGATCCATGCAACGAGCAGGAAGCCACCGACCAGACCGAGGTGCTCGAAGAACGAGTTCTCGAGCATGAAACGCTCCGGCAAGGGCACTGCCCAGAATCGGTTGGCCACAAAGGTGGCCCCCAGTGTGAAGATCGCCAACATCAGTGCGCCCAGCCATCGCATCCATCCCGTCAACACGAGCGCCGAGGCACCGAGCTCCAGCGTGATCGTCGCCACTGCAAGAAGCGCAGCCGGCTCCAGCCCGAAATGGCGCATCTCGGCGACAGCCGCGGGAAAGTCGAACGCCTTGTCGACCGAGCCTTGAACGTAGGCGGCCACCAACAGGGCGAGGGCGACCCAGCGCCATCCTCTTCCTTCGCCCAGTCGTGCAATGAGCTGCCGCATCATGTCTTGTCTCCGTCCTGATCCGGACCAGCGTCGGCGAGCACGCTAGGCGACCCGGGGCCGCCGCGTGTGGGTGCACTTGTTGCGCGGGGCTTCGCATCACCAGGCATTGATGAATGCTGCACGCTCTCCTTGGACCAAACCTGTTGGATCAACGAGGGGATCTGCTCGCCGAGGACCATGCCGAGCAGACCGACCAGGGCGATGATCGGCGGCGCAGGTGAACGCACATGGAGGAGGGCGTAGATCACACCGACCAGCACGCCGACCGCGAGCGAGACGCAGTAGGTCTTCATCGCGGTTCTCGCGGCCGGGCCACGATCAAACCGCCCAGCATCCGCATCCGAACGCGCCCCAGAAGCCCTGAGCGTTGCTGGTGGGTGCATTGCGCCGAGCGGCGGTCGCATGGTCATGTCCATGGACAGTGCACGCGGCGCTGCATCCGCACGGTGAGGCCATGCGGGCGGCGCCCGGTTGCCCGAGCCGCCGCTGCTGATAGCCGCCGAACCGCTTCACGGGCGACCAGTCCGGCAGGACCGGCACCGAGGGCGGCGCGAGGTCTGCGAAGTCACCCTTGCCATAGACGACGCGGCCGCCGAGCAGCGTCATGACCGACGAGAGATGCGTGATGTCGCTCTCGGCGATCTGGAAGTAGTCGTCGGACAGCACGGCCAGGTCGGCAAGCTCCCCAACGGCGATCCGCCCCTTCTTGCCCTGTTCGTTCGAGAACCACGTGTTCGCCTCAGTCCACAGGCGCAGCGCCTGCTCGCGATCGAGCCGATTGCTCGCGGGGTAGAGCTGTGCACCGCCGACGGTCTTCCCGGTCACCAGCCACGCGAGCGACACCCAGGGGTTGTAGCTCGCCACGCGCGTGGCATCGGTCCCCGCGCCCACGGGCACGCCGGAACTCAACATCTTGGCGATGGGCGGGGTCGCCTCCGCACTATTCTGGCCGTATCGGTCGATGAAGTACTCGCCCTGGAAGGCCATGCGGTGCTGGACCGCGATGCCGCCGCCCAAGGCCGCGATTCGATCGATGTTCTTCTGCGTGATCGTCTCCGCGTGGTCGAAGAACCAGTGCAATCCGTCGAAGGGAACTTCTCGATTCACTTTCTCGAACACGTTCAACGCACGCTCGATGGTCTCGTTGTAGGTCGCATGCAGACGCCAGGGCCAGCGCTTCTGTGCAAGCAGGCGAACGACTCGTTCCAGGTCGCCCTCCATGTTGGGCGGCATCTCGGGCCGCGGTTCGCGAAAGTCTTCGAAGTCGGCGGCGGAGTAGACCAGCATTTCGCCGGCACCGTTGACCCGGTAGGTGTCGTCACCTTGGCCGGGCTTGACGCTTTGGGTCCACCGCGAGAAGTCGTCGACCTCGCCGCCCGGCTTCTGCGTGAAGAGGTTGTAGGCGATGCGAAGCGTCAGGTCTCCATCGGCATGGAGCTTCTCGATGATCTCGTAGTCGTCGGGGTAGTTCTGGAATCCGCCACCAGCGTCGACCACGCTGGTGACGCCCAGGCTGTTCAGCTCACGCATGAAATGACGCGTCGAGTTCAGCTGATACTCGGGCGGAAGCTTCGGCCCCTTGGCGAGCGTCGCGTACAGGATGGTCGCGTTCGGACGCGCGAGCAGCAGGCCGGTGGGCTCGCCGGCACCATCGTGCACGATCTCGCCTCCGGGTGGATTCGGCGTGTCCCGCGTGTAGCCGACCGCGCGCAACGCGGCCCTGTTGAGCAACGCACGGTCGTACAGGTGAAGGATGAACACGGGCGTGTCCGGCGCCACGGCGTTGAGTTCGTCGATCGTCGGCAGCCGCTTCTCCGCGAACTGGTGCTCGGTGAAGCCGCCGACCACGCGCACCCATTGCGGTGCCGGCGTGTTCTGCGCCTGTTTGCGGAGCATCTCCATGGCGTCGGCGAGGGATGGCACGCCGTCCCACCGAAGCTCCATGTTGTAGTTCAGCCCGCCGCGAATGACGTGAATGTGACTGTCGATCAAGCCAGGGATCGCGCGCCTGTCCCGCAGATCGATCGTCTTGGTCGCGGGCCCACGAGTGGCGAGGATGTCCTTGGCGTCGCCGACGGCGCTGAAGCGGCCGTTCGTGATGGCGACGGCCTGCGGATTGGGGTTGGCTCGATCCAGCGTCGTGAATCGTCCGTTCGTCAGGATGAGATCAGGGTGCACGACGGAGGTGTCCTTGGAAGAGGAGGCTGCGGACGCGAGCGGCCAGATCGCAGTGCCTCCGATCGCTTGCAAGACATCGCGGCGGCGCGTCATCGAGCGCCAACGTCAGGCGAGGCGCCGTGGCCGGCGATGGCGATGCGTCTCGTGCGGTATCTCGTGTCGCTCATGGTGTGGTGAATCTTCTGGTGCGGAAGCATCGAAAGATAGAACACAACGTCCGGGGCAAACAGCCCTCGGATCGGCAACATAAACTTCCGGTTTTTGGAATTTGAACTTCGATGGCCGATCAGATCGACGATCTTCGGCTGTTGACGGTGATGGTCGCTGCGATGACCCGGCGTCTCGCAGCCGTGGAGCAGCGGCCGGCGTACAACTGATCCAACGCAGCGCGGGCCGCTTGTTGCTGACCGAGCAAGGCCCGCTGTTGCATCAGCGGGCCTTGAAGATCGTGCGAGACGTGGACCAAGCTTAGGTCGAGGCAACGGCTCGCGGCAACACACCGCCCGGCGGCCTGCTTCGGATTGGCGCACCGCAGATGGCAGTAGGTCGAGGCGGCATCGATGCCGGCCAGCACGGGCTGGTTGCCCTGGAAGATTTCGTCGTGCAGCCCCACGCGAACGCCCGACAGGTCTGCGCCGCGCGTAGTGCGGCCTCCACGACCCAGGTGTGAATCGTGCCGACGCTCAGCGACAAGCCGAACAAGTCGCGCAGCAACTCCGTCACCTGGCGATACGAGCCGTGCACGATCAGGTGACGGCCAGCGCGAAGCGCCGCACCCAGGTCTTGCTCAGGCGCGGGAACGTCTCGACCAGCGGCGCCGCAGGTGCCTCAGCAAACGCCCATCGACCGCCTCGCGCGCCCGCTCCCGTTCCGCCTGCGCGAACTTGCGAACTCGAGCTGTACCGGCGGGCCAGGCGTGCCACCGGCTCAGCTCCCGACAGGGCCGCGATGCCGAGTCGTTTGCGGGACGCCGCGCACAGAGCCGATCACGAAAGTGGAACCCTGGCTTGAACCGCGCCCGGATGTCTCACAACCGGCGCCTTCTCACAATGGCCGTCCAGTGCCCCTTGCGGCTCGACCCTGACCTTGGGTCTTCCGCTCAGCCTCTGGCGGCGGAGTCGCTTATTTCACTTCCGTCAGGAACTGCTCCAGCGGCCGGCGCACCTTCTTCAGCTTGACAAGCCAGTCTCCCTCTTCTTGCCGGTATCCCAGGGGCAAGATTGTGACGCTGCGCAGGCCGCGCTCTCGCAGCCCCAGGATCTCGTCGAGCTTGGCCGGATCGAAGCCCTCCATCGGCGTGCTGTCGACGCCTTCGCTGGCAGCAGCCACCAATGCCACGCCAAGAGCGATGTAGGCCTGGCGGGCCGCATGTTGGTAGTTGACCTCGGCATCACGCTTCGGGTACGTGTTCAGCAGGATCCCGCGATAGTTTTCCCACCCCTCGTTCTTGAACCCACGAAGTTCGTTGGTCAGATCGAACATGTGGTTGATCCGCTCGGTCGTGTAGTTGTCCCACGCGGCAAACACCAGCAGGTGGGAGCCCTCGGTGACTTGAGCCTGGTTCGAGGCGATGCTGGCGATCCGGGCTCGCACCTCCGGATTGGTGACGACGATGATCTCGAAAGGCTGCAGGCCGCTGGACGTGGGTGCCAGCCTGGCCGCTTCGATGATCCGGTCCACCTTGTCCTGCGCGACAGCGCGCTTGGAGTCCATCTTCTTGGTGGCGTAACGCCATTCCAGTGTTTCGAGCAGGTTCATGGCAGGCTTCATGGGTTCATGCAGTTTCAGGAGGCCCAATTGTCTTCAAGGCGGCTATGCTCGTCCCGGCCGATGCTGTGCTAGCGGCCCAGGCCTCGCCATGGCAACCGTCGGTTGATGAGGTGCGTCATGAGCTGACCGGGACGCTACTTTTGCTGAGCAATTGAATGCATGCCGCCGCCCACGGGCAATACTGCGCCGATTGGTCGCGATGTGAGTGGGCAGCGCCGGTGGTCTGCACCAAGTGCTTGGGAAGTTCGTCGACGCTCATGCCGTCGGTTCCCGGCGGGCCCTTGTTCCGGCGCACTTGTTTCAAGTGCTCGCCGCAGGTTGTCGCGTTCGAGAATCTTCTGCGGCGGAAGCATCGAAAGATTGAACACGACGCCCGGGGCAAACAGTCCTCGGATCGGCAACATAAACTTTCGGTTTTTGGAATTTGAACTTCGATGTCCGATCAGATCGACGATCTAAGGCTGCTGACGGTGATGGTCGCTGCGGGCAGCCTGGCCGGCGCGGCCAAACGCCTGCGCAGTTCCGCTCCTGTGATGACCCGGCGTCTCGCGGCCATGGAGCAACGGCTCGGCGTGCAGCTGATCGAACGCAGCGCGCGCCGCTTCTTGCTGACCGACCAAGGCGCCCAGTTGCATGAACGCGCTTTGAGGATTGTTCGCGACGTCGACGAGGCCGAGGCGGAAGCGTCGGCCCTCGGCAACACGCCTGGGGGGCTGCTGCGAATAGGCGCACCGATGGAATTGGGACGACGCGTGATTGCCCCGCTTCTTGCTCGGTTCCGTCTGCAGTGTCCGGACCTCGAAGTCCTGCTGGTCCTGTCGGATGCGGGCCTTGACCCGGTCGACGACGAACTCGAGATCGTGTTGCGCAATGGCATGCCTGAAGATCCCGCCGTTGTCGTGCGAAAGCTGTTGACGAGCCGGCGTGTCGTTTGCGCGACGCCGTCCTATCTCGCCAGCTACGGCACGCCGCGCATCCCCGACGATCTGCTGAAGCACGACTGCATTCGGCTGGTTCGCGGACGCCACGTGTTCGATCAGTGGCCGTTCAACGAGAACGGCAAACGCCGCGTCGTCAGTGTGCGTGGGACGCTGTCATCCACCAGCGGCGAGGTGATGCACGACTGGGTCCTTGCCGGCATGGGAATCGGGCTGAAGGCGTTGTGGGATGTGCACGAAGAGCTCCGCTCGGGGGCCTTGGTCGAATGTTTGCCGGAATACTGGTGCGACGAGATCGAGCTCTACGCGTGTTATGCCAGCCGCGGGCACATGCCCCGACGGGTTCGAGCCTTCACGACTTTCCTCGTGGAGCAGATTTCCGCTGCGGCGCATCCAGGCACGTTCGCCTGATATACCGGACGAAGTCTTCGCTCGGTTCTCTACTTGTCCGCAGGCGGCGGCCTTCGTGAGACTGCCGTCTTCGGTGCCGGACGAGTGGCGAACAGCCATGGCCTGAGCAGTCTTGTCAGTTGAGGGGCTACCACCCAGGTCATCACGATGACCACGGCCAGCGTCAGCAATACTGTGCGAGGCAGGAGGTGCCACGACTTCAGCAAGTCGCCCGTCAGCAGGAACAGGCCATAGACCGTGGGGCAGATCCCCAGCCAGCTCACGACGGCCACTTTCCAGCGGGGTGGGCTCAGTTGCGCGCTGCGAAACCAAAGACCCAGGCCGGACACCGGCTTGATCCTGGGGTCGCCTCCCTCGATGAACGGAGCCGTCGCGGCCAATCCCCGAATGCGTTCGGGCGAGTCGTGCCAGCCGTCCAGATGGGCTTGACTGTCGAATGCCAGGACGATGTGGTACATCGCGTCCTCGACCTCCGGATCGTCGCCCGGGTGAACCAGTTGGGCGCCGAGGTAGCCCTCGAAGCCCGAGGCCGCCTGCATCAATGCAGACGTGACACGCTCGAAGTCCGCTTCGCAGCCCGCCCTCACGTTGCGGCTGATCAGGACCGTGACTGCATGCTCGCTCAAGCTGGACCCTTGCGAATGCGATGCTTGTTTATCGCGTGAGCACGACGATCTTGCCACCCGCCGCGTTGCCTTCCATCGTCCGGTGTGCCTCCACGACGTCGTCGATGTGGAAGACGCGGCCCGCAGGGATCGGCAGGATGCCCGCCGCCACCTGATCGACGAGCCGTTGCAACGGCATGGCCATGAAGTCGGCGACACCGCCGGAATAGGTCGTGAGCGACACCGCGGTGGGGATGACGTCCATCGGAGCGAAGTCGCTGAATGACCACCGGTTTCCGACCATGCCGGCCATGCAGACCACGCCGGGCTCTCGCGTGCATCGAAGCGAATCCCCCAGCGTCGTCGTTCCGACGAGTTCAAGCACCTTGTCGGCTCCGCCATCCCAATCACGGCGAACGGTCTCGGCGATGGACCCGCCGTCCAGATAGAAGCGATCCGCACCCGCGCTGCGAATCAGCGATTCGCTCGCGGCGTTGCGGGAGGTCGCACCGACCTCGATGCCGTGCGCCTTGGCGATCGCTGCGGCAGCGAGCCCCACGGACGTGGTGCCACCGCGAACGAGCAGACGTTCGCCCGTCGTCAGACGCAGCGCCCGGAAGAGCGCGCCCCAGGCCGTCTGGAGCATCTCGGGCAGCGCGCCCAGCCTGTCCCAGGGAAGCTCCGTGCTGATCGCCTGCACCTGGCTCGCCGGCACCAGCGTGTATTCGGCATAGCCACCGTCGAACTTACGCCCCATGCCGCCCATGACGGTGGCGACGACCTGGCCCGAGTGGAATTCGCCACCCGGCGCATCGACGACGCTGCCCACGGCTTCGATGCCTAGGATCCGCGGGAACGCGACGCCGGTGGAGTGGCCTTGCCTGGTGAAGAGTTCCGAGCGGTTCACGCCGAATGCCTCGACGCGCATCAGCACCTGCCCACGCGTCGGTTCGGGCACGGGGCGCCGTTCGATCTTGAGCACCTCCGGCCCGCCCGGTTCGGAGATGACCACCGCCTTCATCGTCCGGGACATGTTGATCTCTCCGTTCTCGGGGTCGCCGTCTGACGGCCGTTCTGGTGGACCTCGTGCCCCGGCGATGGCCGGCCCGTCGAAGGACGGCAGCACATCTATCGCTCCAGGAAGGCTCGAAGGTCGCCGACGAATTTAACGGGGTTCTTGAACATCAGGAAGTGGTCGCCTTGCTCGCCCGAAGCATAGGTGTAGAGCGTGGCGCGAGGGATCGCGGACTGCGCCCATCGCTGACTCGGCAGATTGTTGCTCTCGTCGCCCGAGAAGATGGCGGTCGGGATGTCGACCTTGTGCATGACGACGTCGCGCCAATCGCTGACGGTGTGGTTGAAGAGCACCTGTCCCATCGCCTTGGGATCGTTCTTGATGACCGCGCTCGCGAAGGCCTCCGAGTTCGCAAAGTACGGGGAATCCAGCAGCTGGGAGCGTTCGAACACCTTCATGTCGGTGACCAGCTTGTTGACCGGTCCACCCGTTGTGAATGCCGCCACCATGCGTTCGGGCGATGTGGTGGTGCCGCCGGCCTCCGCTCGTTCCTTCTCCGACCAGTCGCTGTGCGAGTAGATCGAAATGGGCTCATCCACGAATGCCACCTTGCGCATGCCCGTGGTGCCGAACAGGTCGATGTAGCTCCACAGGATGGCAGCACCCATCGAGTGGCCAACATAGTCGGCGGACGTCACGCCGATGTGCTCGCCCAACTGCTTGAGATCCATCGAGTAGCGGGCGATGCGCGTGCCGTAGTCGACGTGTTGCGACAGGCCCTGGTTGCGCGGATCGAGGACGTACACATGGTAGTCCTTGGCGAGCAGGTACATCAGGTTGACGTATTGGGCACCGTTGGCCGACCACCCCGGCACGAAGATCAGGGGCTTGCCGCGACCTGCCTCCCAATAGGCCAACTTGACACCGTCGTTGGTGACGAAGGTATTGATCCGAAGGCCGCTGAAGTCCGACAACTTGGTCGGCAAGCCCGCGATCCGATGGGGAAAGACGAAGTCTCGACCCAGGACGTCGAGCGCCGGCTCCGCCGTGGCCAGCGTGGCCTGAGTTCCCAGTGCGAGGGCCCACAGGGCCGCGACAAATTGCTTCCTCATGACTCTTCCGTTGTTGAGTGCGCGCAGGCGCGTTCGGGCCCGCCCCGTCGACCGACGTCAGCCCACCGTTCCTTCCGGACCCTTCCCGAAGAGCTTGCCGGCACCGGCCCAGTCGGACGCCTTCACGTCTTCAAAAATCACGTAGATGTAGTTGGGATCGGTCGCTGTGTGGCGAACGATGCTCTCCGTGATCTCCGCGGCGACCTTTTCCTTTTGCGCATGGTCTTTTCCTTCAAACCAGCTCACTCGAACGACGGGCATGCAGTGCTCCTCAGCAGTCAGTGGAGGCCGAAGATCAGACGCTGGATCTCGCGTCTGTCCGGCCGTGGGGCTTGAATGCTACTGAGGAATTATGGGAAATAATCATCCACTTTTTCTACTCTATGTAGCGCCAATGGATACATTGATGGAGCGCGATCCTCTGTCCGGCGTCGCGGTGTTCGTGGCCGCCGCACGGGCCGGCACGTTCACCGAGGCGGCAGATCGTCTGGGCCTGACCAAATCGGCTGTCGGCAAGACCATTGCCCGGCTCGAAGAGCGGCTCGGCTTCAAACTCTTCCATCGGACGACGCGACTCACGAAGCTCACCGCCGACGGCGAGGCGTACCTCGCTGCCTGTACGGCTGCCATCGAAGAGGTCACTGCGGCGCAAGCGGCGCTGTCTTCCAACCACCAGATCTTGAGCGGGCGGTTGCACATCGACATGCCCGTTGCCTTCGGTCGGCGCGTCCTGCTGCCGGTCCTCATCGAAATCACGCGGCCGCATCCCGACCTGAGCCTGACGCTGACCTTCACGGACGCGACCAGCGACCTGCTTCAGGATGATGTCGACCTGGCGATACGTTTCGGCGCATTGACGGACAGCAGCGATCTCGTTGCGCGTCGTCTCGTGACGCAGGATCGTGTGATCTGCGCCTCGCCCGACTACCTCAGAACGCATGGTGAACCGCAGACCCTGGCCGATGTGCGGAGTCACCGTTGCATCGTGGGCTCCTTGAAGGGCCCGCCACTGGTCTGGTTCGTGAGCGTCGGTGGCACGGAGAAGCGCTTCAGTCCGCCCGCCACGCACCGGTTGAGCGACGGCGAGGCCATGGTCGATGCTGCGATCGGAGGGCTTGGGATCGCTCAGCTCCCCATCTCACTCGTGCGTGCGCCTCTCGCCAACGGGTCTTTGCGGCCGGTCCTGCAGGCGTTCTCGGCCGTCGCCGTGGAGGTTCATGCAGTGTGGCCTCGCCAGAGACACTTGAGCCCGCGGGTGCGCTACGTCGTTGACCAGCTCGTGGCTTATGCAGCTCGGGGAAAGCTCGACTGACTGACCCGGCGGATCCAGGCGTGCGCACGGGCTAAGTGTCCCGCAGGGCCAACTCGCACTGAACGCACAGCTGATCGACCCAGCCGTCCAGGCTTTGAACCTCGCCCAAGCGCTGGCGGAAATATCGCGCCCCCCAGACGGCAAGTGCGATGGCAGCTACCTGGGCACGCTCGGGACGCGGCCCATCCCAGCTCTCGAACAGCGCCAACCAGCGCCGCTCCAGTTTCGCAAAGAAGCGTGTGTAGTCACCGCGTCGCGCGAGTGAAGACTCCAGTTGGAGCATCTGATCGTCGCAGTAGCCGATCGCCTGATAGTCACAGCATGCGCCTATGAAGCGGTGCAGTCGCTCCCTCCAGCCGCCTTCGGCGCGCGCGAGTTCTGCGTCCAGTCTTGCAAGCGCCGTGTCGGCGAGGTGGCGCGCATAAGCGATGAGCAGCGCGTCAACGTTGGGAAAGTACTCGTACAACGTTCCGATGGCGAAGCCCGACTCGAGCGCCACGTTGCGCATCGTCGCCGCGGCCGGACCGTCTCGCGACCAAATCCGAACAAACGCGTCGAAGATGGCCAAGACCGTGAAGCGAGATCGTCGCTGCCGCGGTCGCTTGCGGGGCTGTGCTGGCGCGCTGTCGGGCGCCGCGACCCCGGCGACCAAATCCGAGCGCCTCCTCTGCCTGCCTTCGCTATGCTTGGTCACAACGTCGATCCTTCATATTTCTTGCCCGCAAGGCTTGTCACTGAATCAACGAGCACCGGGTGCGAGAGATTGTCAGCGACTGAACAGCTCCGGTGCGCGCAGGTCGCGTTCGTCGCGTTTGACCCCTTCAGGCCGCAGTAGCCCGGCGGGATACGAAAAGAATAGGCGGCAAGAGCCGTTGCAGTAGGAGACATGCATGCAGACCGATCCCTCGCGCCCCTGGCTCGCCCATTACCCTGCTGGCATGGACTGGCACGCACCGTTGCCGGCCATACCCGTCACCGAGCTGCTGGACACCGCCGTGCGCCGCTGGCCGACGCTGCCGGCACTGGAGTTCATGGGTCGAGTGATCGACTACGCCGCGTTCGGCCGCTTGGTCGATGAATTCGCTGCGGGTCTTCAGCGGCTGGGCGTGGGCCCGGGGGTGCATGTCGGCTTGTACCTGCCGAACACGCCGCACCATCCCGTGGCCTTCTTTGGTGTGCTGCGCGCTGGCGGGACGGTGGTGAACTATTCGCCGCTGGATGCCGAACGCGTGCTCGCGCACAAGATCGACGACAGCCGCACCGACGTGCTCGTCACGCTCGACTTGGCGGCGATGTTGCCGCAGATGCAACGCCTTCTCGGCAGCACGCGGATGCGCCACCTCGTGATCGGCAACCTGGCCGACTTCAGTGCAGCGCCTGCCGCCGCCAAGGCGCAACTGGGCCAGGCCGGGCAACTCGTGGACTGGACGGCCGATGATCGCCGCCACGATTTCTGCGGCCTGATGGCAGCCGGGCAGTCACCGACGCAGCAGCCGCTGGGCGACCCGCGCGAGGCACTGGCCGTGCTGCAGTACACCGGTGGCACGACGGGTATGCCAAAGGGTGCGATGCTCACGCATGCCAACCTGAGCGTGGTCGCCGAACAGTTCTACCTCACCACACAGGGCGAGTCGCCGGTGCTGGCTGAAGGGCAGGAGCGCATGCTCGTCGTGCTGCCGCTGTTCCACATCTATGCGCTCAGCGTGTGCCTGCTGCTGGGGGTGCGGCTGGGTGCGCACCTGGTGCTGCACGCGCGCTTCGATCTGGACGCCGCCATTGCCGATCTGCAGGGCAAGCGCATCAGCATCTTCCCCGGCGTGCCGACGATGTACACGGCCGTGACTCAGCACCCCCGGGCGGCTGAACTGGACCTGCGTTCGCTGAAGTTCTGCGGCTCTGGTGGCGCGCCGCTGCCGCTGGAGGTGGCTGAGCGCTTCTATCAATTGACAGGCTGCCGGCTCAACGAAGGCTGGGGCATGACCGAGACCGCCCCCGGCGGCACCTTCACCCCTGTCAACGGCCTGCGCAAGGTCGGTTCGTGCGGCATGCCCGTGCCGGGCCTGATCGTGTCGATCCGTGCGCTGGATGACCCTGAGCGCGAGGTCGCGCCGGGTGAGCCCGGTGAAATGTGTGTCAGCGGCCCGAACGTGATGAAGGGCTACTGGAACGCGCCGGAGACGGCCGCCAGCGCCTTCACGCTCGACGGCTTCTTCCGCAGCGGCGACGTCGCCCGCATGGACGCCGAGGGTTGCCTCTACATCGTGGACCGCACCAAGGACATGCTGCTGTGTGGCGGCTACAACGTCTATCCGCGCATCATCGAAGAGGCCATCTACGAGCACCCGGCCGTGGCCGAGGTCTGCGTGATCGGCATGCCCGACACCTACCGGGGCCAAGCGCCCAAAGCCTTTGTGGCGCTCAAGCCCGGCGCAGCGCCCATCACGCTGGACGAGCTGCGCGCCTTCCTGTCCACCCGCATCGGCAAGCACGAAATGGTGGCGGCGCTGGAATTGCGCGACAGCCTGCCCAAGACTGCGGTGGGCAAGTTGTCGAAGAAGGACCTGGTCGAGCAAGAAGAGGCGGCGCGTGCCGCCGCCCAGGCCTGAAGCGCTGCACACACCCAAGGAGACAAGCGATGGAACACCTGACCGGCATGGACGCCACCTTTTTGCATCTGGAAACACCGGAGATGCCGATGCACGTCGGCAGCCTGATGCTGCTGGACCTGCCACCAGACTACGAAGGCGACTTCTACGAAAACGTGAAAGCCCATTTCGGGCGCCGCCTGCATCTGGCCAAGGTGTTCCAGCGCAAGCTGGCGCTGATGCCCTTCGAGCTGACCAATCCAGTGTGGGTGGACGACGAGGACGTGGATCTGGATCACCACATCCGCCACGTAATGCTGCCCCGGCCGGGCACGCACGAGCAGATCGAGAAGATGGTCGGGCGCCTGCACTCCCCGCTGCTGGACCGCAGTCGCCCGCTGTGGGAGGTGGTGGTCATCTCCGGTCTCGCGTCCGGCCAGGTGGCCGTGTACTCGAAGGTGCACCACGCCGCCATCGACGGCCAGGCCGGCGTGGCGCTGGCCAAGGCGGTGCTGGATTTGAGCGCCGAGCCGCGCAAGGTGAAGCCGCCACGGCCGCGCCGCCTGACGAACCGCTACCAGCTCGGTGTGGCCGAGCTGGCAGCTGCAGCGGCAGGCAACCTCGTGCAGCAGTACATCAAGCTGGCACGCAGCCTGCCGGCCATGCTGGGCGCCGCACGCGATGTGCTGATGCCGCTTGACGAGGCCACCGGCCGGCGCCAGCTCAAGCGCCCCGGCAAGCTGCCGCTGGCGCCGCGCACACCGCTGAACGTGTCCATCACCAACGCTCGTGCCTTCGCGATGCGCTCGGTGCCGCTGGAGCATCTGAAGCAGATCGCCAGGACCGGCGGCTTCAGCCTGAACGACGTTGTCTTGGCCGTCTGCGCAGGGGCCCTCAAGCGCTACCTCGCCGACTACGAGGCGCTGCCCAAGAAGCCATTGGTGGCGGCTGTGCCGGTGTCGCTGCGCGAGCAGGGCAATGCCGACATGAACAACCAGGTGTCGTTCATGACCGTGAGCCTGGCGACCGACCGTGACGACCCGCTCGAGCGTTTGAAGGGCATCCGCGAGTCGGCCGACGCCGGCAAGCAAGTCAGCGGCCGCATCAAGGGCGCGCTGCCGATGGACTTCCCGTCCTTCGGCGTGCCGTGGCTCATGACGGGGCTGGTCTCGCTCTATGGCCGCTCGGGCTTGGCGAACCGCATGCCTCAGCCGGGGACCCTGGTGATCTCCAATGTGCCCGGTCCGCAGATGCCGTTGTACCTGGCGGGTGCGGCCATCCGCAGCTATGCGCCGGTCTCGATCCCCGCGCACGGCATGGCGCTCAATGTCACTGTGCAGAGCTACAACGGGAGCATGGAGTTCGGCCTGATCGCCTGTCGACGCGCCGTGCCCGACGTGGCCGATCTCGCCGACTACATGATGCGTGAAATCGAGGTGCTGGCGCGCGCGACCGACCATGCGGCGGCGCAGGTCGCCGAGGCCGTCTCGACGCCCGCAGCCGATCAGGCGGTTCCGAACCGGCGCCGCGCCAAGGCCGCACTGAAGCTGCTGCCAAAGCAGGCGCCTGACGTGGGCGAGCCGCCCAGGCGCGCGAGCGCACGCGGCCGGCGCCAGGCGGCTGCCACGTGACGTCGACGGACACGACCATCGGCCCACCCGGTGTCGCGCTGCTGGCCGCTGAGTGGCGCGCGCCCCTTGAAGCCTGGTTGGGCCTGATGGCCTGGCCCTGGCTGCGGCGGTCGCCGCGTGGCGACGGCCATGCAGTGCTGGTGCTCCCCGGCCTGGGCGGCAGCGACCTTTCCACGCTGCTGCTTCGGCGTTTTCTGAAGGCACAAGGCTGGCAGCCTCACGGCTGGGAGCTGGGCCGCAACCTGGGCCCGCGCCAGGGCCTGTTCCCGTCATTGGCGCAGCGTCTGAGCGACCTGCAGACCGTCAGTCAGCGTCGGGTCAGCCTGGTCGGCTGGAGCCTGGGCGGCGTCTTCGCACGCGAACTGGCGAAGCAGCATCCGGCTGCGGTTCGCCAAGTGGTCACGCTGGGCAGCCCCTTGCCGCAACACCATCGGGCGACGAACGTTCGTCGCCTCTACGAATGCCTGGCCGGCGATCGGGCTTATCCGCCGGAGCTGACGGCGCGGCTGAGCGACCCCTTGCCGGCGCAGGTGCCGTGCACATCCATCTACAGCCGCAGCGACGGCATCGTGCACTGGCGTGCCAGCCTGCTGCCCAAGTCCGAGCGGACCGAGAACATTCGTGTGTCCGCCAGCCACAGCGGGATGGGATTCAGTCCTCTGGCCCTGCGCATCCTGGCCGACCGTCTGGCGCAACGCGAAGACGACTGGCAGCCTTACCGCGGTTGATGCCGAGCATGTCTGAAGCTCAAACCCATTTCAGAACCTGCAACATCTGCGAGGCCATGTGCGGCCTTGAGATCAAGCACCAGGGCGGCGCCATCGCGTCGATCAAGCCCGACCGTCTGGACCCATTCAGCCATGGGCACATCTGCCCCAAGGCCGTCGCGCTGCAGGATTTCCATGCCGACCCGGATCGCATCCGCACGCCGCTGCGCAAGACGGGCAGCGGCTGGCGCGAGATCAGCTGGGATGAGGCCTATGCGGAAATCGGTCAGCGGGTGCGCGCCGTCCAGCAGCAGCACGGGGCGGACAGCGTCGGCGTCTACCTGGGCAACCCCAACGCGCACAACCTGGGCAGCGCGGTGTTCCTGCCCCAGTTCCAGAAGGCATTGGGCAGCAGGAACCGCTACAGCTCGGCCTCGGCCGATCAACTGCCGCACCACGTCGCCGCGAACTACATGTTCGGCGCGAGCATGGCGATCTCGGTGCCCGACATCGACCGCACAGACTTCATGCTGATCATCGGCGGCAATCCCGTCGTCTCCAACGGCAGCATGATGAGCGGTGCGGGCATGCCCGCACGCATCAAGGCCATCCAAAAGCGCGGCGGCCAGGTCGTGGTGGTTGACCCGCGCCGCACCGAAACAGCCAAGATCGCTAGTGACCACCTCGCCATCCGCCCGGAGGCCGATGCCTTGCTGCTGTTCGCGCTGATCCGTACCGTGATCGAAGAAGATCTGGTGGACCTCGGTCACCTGGGCGGCATGATCGATGGCTACGAGCGCATCGTGGCCGCCAGCGCGGACTTCACGCCGGAGCATGTCTGCCACGCCGTGGGCATTCCCGCAGACCGCATCCGCCGCCTGGGGCGCGAATTCGCTGCGGCGCCGTCGGCCGTGTGCTACAGCCGCATGGGTGCCTCGACGCAATCCTTCGGCGGGCTGTGCCAATGGCTCACCGTCGTGCTCAACGTCGTGACCGGCAATTTCGACCGCGAAGGCGGCGCGATGTTTCCGCAACCCGCCTTTGATCTGCTCGCCCGGGTTCGGCCCAACGACCCGGCCGCGCGTCCACCGGCGCGGTCGCGCGTGCGTCAACTGCCGTACTTCAGCGGCGAGTTTCCCGTCGCCACCATGGCCGATGAGATCCTGACCGAAGGTGAGGGGCAGATCCGGGCCATGTTCACGATCGCCGGCAACCCCGTGCTGTCCGCGCCGAACGGGGACCGTCTCGACACGGCATTTTCGCAACTGGACTTCATGGTGTCGGTGGACATCTACCTGAACGAGACCACCCGCCACGCGCACATCATCCTGCCTGCCACGACCGGCCTCGAGATCGCCCAGTTCGACGTGTACTTCAACAGCTTCGCGGTGCGCAACACGGCGAAGTACTCGCCGCCGCTGTTCGACGCACAGGGCGACCAGCGCCCCGACTGGCAGATCCTCAAAGGCCTCATCACCTGCCTGACCGGTGCAGCCGACGACGGCACCACCCCCGAGACGCTGCTTGACGCCGCGCTGCGCTCCGGCCCCTACAAGGACCAGGGGCTGAGCCTGCCGACGCTGCGGGAGCAACCGCACGGCCTCGATCTCGGTCCGCTCAGACCGTGCGCCCACGAACGCATCAGAACCCTCAACGGACACATCCAGCTTGCACCCGGCATCTTCCTGAGCGATCTGCCGCGCCTGAGCGCCACGCTCGCGGCCGATGCCGGCGAACGCGAGCACTACCCCTTCAGGCTGATCGGCCGGCGCCTGGTGTGGAACCACAACACCTGGACGCACAACTCGCGACGGCTGCTCAAGGGCGCGGGCCCGATCACTGTGCAGATGCACTCCGGTGACGCGAGCGATCTCGGTGTCAGCACCGGGCAGCTGGTGACCGTGCGCTCCCGAACCGGGCAGGTGGACATCGAGGTCGAGGTCGATGACGACATGTCCCCCGGCGTGGTCAGTATCCCGCAGGGCTGGGGACACCATCGCCCCGACATCGGCATGCGCACGGCCGCCGGGCATCCAGGCGTGAGCATCAACAGCCTGACCGACGGCGGGCGCATCGACCCGCTCACCGGCAACGCCGCCTTCAACGGCACGCCGGTGGCCATCAGCGCCGCGCGTCACGCGGCCTGATCACCCCCGTTCTCGATCTCCCACTTCGCACGTTTGCCAACCCATGGTCTTCATTGCTCCGCTGCTGCCGTTCGTCGGCGCGTCCGTGTTGTTCTTCTTCTTGCCGGACATGGCCCAGATCGGCTGGATCAATGGCGTGGGGCAGTTGTTGCTGTTCGCGCTGGTGGTCTGCATCCCCGCCTGGCGGACCGGTCGCCTGTCCTATGTGGACATCGGCTGGCCGCTGGGCCTGGCGCTCATCGGCTTGGTGACCCTGAGCTTCGCGCAGGGCGTGGGCTGGCGCCGCGCAGTCGTCGGCCTGGCCTATCTGTTCATGGGCCTGCGCATGGGCATCGGCGCGCTGAAGATGTGGCGTGCAGGGCACCTCAAGAAGGAGTTCCCGCGCTACCAGTACCAGCGCCTGCGCTGGGAACGCAAGGGCATCACCAATACCCGGTTGATGATCCAGGTGGAGGCTCTGGTGCAGGGCTTCGCCAACATCTCGTTCCTGGCGTTCCCGGCCTTCGTCATCGCAACCAATCGAAGCGAGCAAGTCCATCCGCTTGAAGTCGCCGGGCTGCTGCTGTGGGTGGCCGCGTTCGCGATGGAAAGCGTGGCCGACGCACAGAAGCTGGCGTTCCTGCGCGAGATGAAGCGGCAGGGCCAGTCGCGCAGGGTCTGCAATGTCGGCTTGTGGCGCTACAGCCGGCACCCCAACTACTTCGCCGAATGGATGGTCTGGAACGCGCTTGTTCTGGCGGCCATTCCGGCCTGGCTGGACCATCACGGCCGCAGCCCGCTGGTGGCCTGGGTGCTGCTGGGCATTGGCATCCTGTACGTGTCGCGCGTCATGTTCACGACGCTGGTGCACTACACCGGCGCCAAGCCCGCCGAGCACTATTCGGTGCAAAAGCGCCCGGGCTATCTGGCGTATCAGCAGACGACCAACATGTTCTTTCCCGGCCCCGCGCGGGCTACTCCGCCCGCCCCAGCTTTGACCCTTGAGCCATGAGCGCCTTCCACGAAGAAAAGGTCCTGACCGTCCACCACTGGACCGACCGGTTGTTCTCCTTCACCACCACGCGGGACACTGGCCTGCGTTTCGCAAACGGCCACTTCACGATGATTGGCCTGCGCGTCGACGGCAAGCCGCTGCTGCGCGCCTACAGCGTGGCCAGCGCGAACTACGAGGAGACGCTGGAGTTCCTCAGCATCAAGGTGTCTGATGGGCCGCTGACCAGCCGGCTGCAGCACATTCAGCCCGGCGACACCCTGATCGTCGGCAAGAAGCCCACCGGCACCCTGGTCATTGACTACCTGACGCCGGCCAAGCGTCTGTACCTGCTGAGCTCGGGTACCGGCCTGGCGCCGTTCATGAGCATCATCCGCGACCCTGAAACCTACGAGAGGTTCGAGCAGGTGGTGCTGGTGCATGGCGTGCGCGAGGCCCGGGAACTGGCCTACCACGACTACATCACGCAGAAGCTGGCCAAGCACGAGTTCCTCGGGGAGATGCTGTCCAAGCGGTTGCTGTACTACCCGACCGTTACGCGTGAGCCGTTCCGCAACCAGGGCCGCATCACCGATCTGATCGAGAACGGCAAGCTGTTCCAGGATCTCGGCCTGCCTGCGATCAACCCGGCCGAAGACCGCGTGATGATCTGCGGCAGCCCCGGCCTGCTCAAGGATCTGAAGGGCATCCTCGAGATGCGCGGCTTCATGGAAGGCAACACCACGAAGCCGGGCGGCTATGTTGTCGAGCGCGCGTTCGTCGAGCGGTAGGTCGGCTGCGGCTGCAGCGAGTCAGCGACGGTCGATTTGCTGGCCCGGGCGGGTGCCGCTTGACGCACTCGGCCGACGGCCCGGTGCAAATCCATGGCTCACCGGGCCGAAGCCCATCACGCTCGCATGGTTCGTACCGGCGTGTCCGGTGTGATGCCGGTCGACGGCGAGCCGCGAGTCTTGCGAGCGCTCGGGCTCTCGCTGCCGAACAATTCGAACACCACGCCGCGGAGCCAGCGATTGGCCGGTGAACGGTGGTACTTGGCGTGCCAGAAGACGTTGATGGCCACGTCGGGGAGCTTGGCGGGGTGCGGGACTTCGACGAGACCGAAAGGTTCGACGAGTCGATCGGCGAGTCGCTTCGGCACGGTGGCGATCAGGTCGGAGCCGCGCAGGATGTGCCCCACGCTGACGTAGTGGGGCACCGTCAATAGCACGCTGCGCTCCACGCCACTGCGCAGCAGCAGTTCGTCGACCTTGCCGTGGCCGGTGCCGGCCGAGATCACGACCAGATGCTCGGCACTGGAAAACTCCGTCAGCGAAATCCGCCGCTTGTCGAGACGATGTCCTTGGCGCATCAGGCAGACGTAGCTTTGGCTGAACAAACGACGCTGAAAGAAGCCGGCCTTGAGTTGCGGCAGCAGCCCGAGGGCCAGGTCGACCTTGCCGGACTCGAGCTCGTCGCGCAGGTTGATCGCGGCGTTGCGCATCGTGCTCAGGGTCACGCCGGGAGCCTCGCGTCGGATCCGCTCCATCAGGGCCGGCAGGAAGTAGATCTCTCCGATGTCCGTCATGCCAATCGTGAATGCGCGCTTCGCGGTGGACGGCTCGAACGTGGTCCGCTGGTTGACCCCGCTGTGGATCATCGCGAGTGCATAGCTCACCGACTCCGCGAGCTGATCCGCGAACGGCGTCGGTTCCATTCCCTTGGGAGTTCGCAGGAACAAGTCGTCTCCGAAGAGCCTGCGCAGCTTCGCGAGGGAATTGCTCACCGCGGGCTGTGAGACGCCCAGGTTGTCGGCCACCTTCGAGACCCGCCGCTCGATGAGCAGCTGGTTGAAGACGACCAGCAGGTTCAGATCGAGTTCGTGCAGTTCCATCGCGCCTCCCGAGTTTCTTCAGGATATCACTGTAGGTGATACGGTTTATATCCTGAATCCCATTGGCTGATTCGCGGGCGGTCGCGATCATTGCGCCATGGAAGTGCTGATCCAACCGCTGCAGAGAGTCATCAATGTCGAGCCTGGCGCGAACCTGCTCGACGCGCTACGCAACGCGCAGGTGCCGATGTCGTACAGCTGCATGGCGGGTCGCTGTGGCACCTGCCGGTGCCGCGTGGTCGCGGGCGATGTGCTCGACTCGGGTGGCGCGCAGCAGAACCCGCTGGATGGCCTGGACTCCTACGTGCTGGCCTGCCAGACCTTCCTGACCGAGCCGTGCACGATCGAGATCCCCGAGCCCGACGAGATCGTCGTGCATCCGGCGCGCATCATCAAAGCGACCGTGCAGGCGGTTGAGACACTGACTCACGACATCAAGCGGGTGGTGTTGAAGCCGGCCAAGCCCCTCGAGTTCTCGCCCGGCCAGTACGCGCAACTGCAGTTCACGCCGGAGCACATCCGGCCCTACTCGATGGCCGGCCTGACGAATGACGCGAGCCTGGAGTTCCATGTCCGCGTGGTGCCCGGTGGTCGCGTCTCGGGCTACATCGCCAACGAACTGAAGGTCGGCGACGCGGTCCGTGTCAGCGGGCCGCTGGGCAGTGCGTACTTGCGCCGCAAGCACGACGGCCCGGTCTTGTGCGTCGCGGGCGGCACCGGCTTGGCACCGATTCTGTCGATCCTGCGCGGCGCCATCGCGCAGGGCATGGCCAACCCTGTCCACTTCTACTTCGGCGTGCGGTCGCCGCGCGATGTCTACGGGCTGGACTGGCTGATGGAGATCGAACGCAGGCACCCGGCGTTCAAGCTGCACGTCGTCGTCACCTCCGGTGGCGACCCTCGCGAGCAGCGCTGTGGCCTGGTGACCGAGATGATCGAACAGGACCTGGGTAGTCTCGAGGGCTGGCGCGCGTACCTGTGCGGCTCACCGCCGATGGTCGAGGCAGCCTCCGTACTTGCCCGCCAGAAGGGCATCGACCCCGCGCGGATTTACGCCGACGCCTTCTACACCCAACCGAACTGATGGAGCACTCCATGCACGCCGCAAAGCCTTCCCCCAGCGCACAACGCGAGCGCGCTGCCTACTACGACCGCATCGGCGCACAGAACATGACGCCGCTGTGGGAGGTGCTGCACGCGCTGGTTCCCAACCAGCCGCAGTCACACGCACAGGCGGCCATCTGGCGCTACACCGAACTGCGGGAGCAGGTGCTCGAGGCGGGCCGCCTGATCACTGCTGAGGAAGCGGAGCGTCGCGTCCTGATTCTCGAAAACCCGGGCCTTCGGGGTCAGTCGTGCATCACGCAATCGCTGTACGCGGGCCTTCAGTTGATCCTGCCCGGCGAGGTGGCGCCCGCCCACCGCCACACCCAGTCGGCGCTGCGCCTGGTGCTGGACGGCGAGGGCGCCTACACGGCAGTCGATGGCGAACGAACGACGATGCACCGCGGCGACTTCATCATCACGCCGGCCTGGACATGGCACGACCATGGCAACCTGGGGGACCAGCCGGTCGTGTGGCTCGACGGGCTCGACATCCCGATCGTGCGCTTCCTCGACGCCGGCTTTGCCGAGAAGAGCGGCCAGCAGTCGCAGCAGACGCTGCGACCCGAGGGCGACGCGCTGGCGCGCTACGGCGCGAACATGGTGCCCGTCGACTACGCGCCCAGGCCGGCCGACCCCACACGCGTGTTCGTCTATCCCTTCGAGCGCACCCGCGCCTCGCTGCAGGCGATCGCGCACGGCACGCCCGATCCTCATCAGGGCTTCAAGCTGCGCTACGTGAACCCGGCGACCGGCGCTTCGCCGATGCCGACGATCGGCGCGTTCGCCCAAAGGTTGCCAGCCGGCTTCGAGACGAAGCCGCTGCGCTCGACCGATGGAACGGTGGTCGTATGCCTCGAAGGCAGCGGCGAAGTGAAGGTTGGCGAAGCGACGTGGCGCTTCCAGGAGAACGACGTCTTCGTCGTGCCGTCTTGGCAAGCGCTCCAGCTCCGCGCGGACCGTGACGCCTTCATGTTCAGTTTTTCCGATCGCCCCGTGCAGCAGGCTCTCGGCCTGTGGCGCGAGCAGCGGCTTTGAGCGCCCCGCGCGAATAGCGAATAGCACCTCTCTGATCACTTTTCACCGTTCACAGGAGACACCCCATGAAGCTCGCCATCGAAGCCCCGCCACTGCACACCCTGACCATTGCCGAACGCGACGAGCGGTTCCCGGTCAATCGCGTCTTCTGTGTCGGCCGCAACTATGCCGCCCACGCCCGCGAGATGGGCAAGGACCCGGACCGCGAGCCGCCGTTCTTCTTCATGAAGCCGGCCAATGCGGTCGTGGATGCGGCCAAGCCCACCAGCGTGCCCTACCCGCCGAAGACGAAGAACTACCACCACGAAATCGAACTGGTGGTGGCGATCGGCCAAGGCGGCCGCGACATCGCCATCACCGATGCGCTGAAGCACGTGTACGGCTACGCAGTCGGCCTCGACATGACGCGCCGCGACCTGCAGCTCGAAGCGCGTGACAAGGGTCGGCCATGGGAGTTCGGCAAGTCGTTCGCGCTGTCGGCGCCGGTCGGGCCACTGCACCGCGCCGAGGACATCGGCCACCCGTCGGCGGCGGCGATCACGCTGACCGTCAACGACCAGCCGCGCCAGTCGTCCGACATCGCCAAGCTGATCTGGTCGGTGTCGGAGTGCATCGCCTACC
>Ga0307508_10000411_pt1 | contig 50890 bp, 73 predicted proteins | sample 9_EM_MG_FD_203089 | JGI IMG/M metagenome (GOLD analysis project Ga0307508, IMG submission 203089) | Populus trichocarpa ectomycorrhiza microbial communities from riparian zone in the Pacific Northwest, United States - 9_EM | ecosystem: Host-associated > Plants > Roots > Unclassified | place... | reverse complement strand
GGGACACGTACGTCGGCATCGATGACGCCGGCGCCGGTGTCGATAAAGTTCTTGCTGGCGAGGCCGCTGCGCGGCGCGATGCGGCCGTAGCAGCCGGCCGGCACGGCGATGGCGATGTCGGTGTCCACCAGGACCTTTCCGCGCGCGGGGACGGTCGTGTCGCGGGCGGCGTAAACGTCGTAGCCTGCGGCGAACTCGGACCCCCGCGTCGGCGCCCGCCCCGCTGGCGAGAGGAGCTTGATCTGCAGCGCTGGCAGGCCAGTGGGGTTAGTCGCCGGAGACGTCGTCGTAGACATCGTGCGTTGCTTCTTGGTGGACGGCGGGATAACGGCTGTGGCCGACGCGGGCGAGAGCAGGTGCTTGCTGTCCGTGGAGGAGACTTCCGTGCGGACCGGTGTGTTGGGGCGTTCGTCGGTGGTGGCAGTGGTGGTGGACATTTTTGCTTGTGGTGGGTCAAGTTGTAGTGTCAAACTAGCAGAAGGGAATCGCGTTTAGTACATGGGGCCCGGCGTGAAACGTGGATACGCGTTTAGACTCCATTCGCCCCCGTCGCGAGGAAACAATTCACCAGTCATCACTCGGCTTCCCAATCAAGGCAGCATCGTCAATTCCTTTTCATTCCCCTCCTTTAATCTATCTTACCGCTAAAGAAAACAAACAACCAATATCGCTCCACCCGACACCCACACACAGACCCAGGTATTCGCAGTCAAAATAACAGAAACGCATGATGGGATATCATGCCAAATCATTCAACAATCTCATCCGTTGCGTCGTCAAATGGAAAGAGCATGAAAACAATCGCTATATTCGCTTTTTTTTCGTGGTACACAAGATGTGATATTAAATGATGTTAAGTCGTGAAATTTTATACCGAAGAACGAGTAAGGCATCATGAAAGAGAATTTTGTTGCTAGTTGAATAGCACATGCAATTGATGGTGGTGGTGGTGAGTGGTTTATGCAGCGCGCTCCTTTGCGATGCCGTTGAGGACGCCTCCAGGGGGATCCTTGGGCGTGATGCGGAGACATTGAATACCGAGGTAGCCGCAGATCGAGTTGATAACGAGGAGCGCCCAGCGGAAGTAGACGACCACGGCGAAAACGAGGTAAGCACGGAGGTACCAAAGCTCGGCGGAAGCGGAAATGGCGGGCCTGGATTCCGAGGTCAGTGATCTAGCCAGTGGAGGGACAACAATCCGGAGACGTACATCCCGATGAACGGTAGATTCGCCAAGAAGGCACCACCCATGAGCGGGGCCAGAAGGATGGTCCAGTACGGGAAAGGCTGCTTCGTCAAGTGGGCCAGAATGATTTTTGTGGTCACGCGTCCAAAGACGAAAGACAGAGTAAGACAGAACAGGACGAGGCGGTTGTCGGTGAGCAGCGAAGTGTACGGCGAACCAAGCCACAGCCAGCAAGACCCAGAGAAAATGATGATGGGTGTCCACTCCAGGAAGACAGGCAGCACTGGCAGGTTCTGCTTCTTGCGGGCCTGCGCAACATTGTACACGCAGGACGGCAGATGCGCAATCATGAATGCACTGACAAGAATGGGCACCCAGAGATCGCGGAAGCTGTACTCGCCGAGGAGCGAGTGATCACCAATGGTGTCCTTGAGCTTCATGTTCCAGATCTCGGGACCGCAAGCTCCGGAGATTACCATAAGCGTGCAGGCAATTATGAGGCCCTCTGGGGGTATAGTCAGATACGGGTTCTACAAAGATCGCATACGAGCATACCGGTAGGTCCGTTGAAGTATCCGAGGTAGAGAACGTGTGTGTGGTACGTCTCCCAGGTCGAGAAGAACATAGGTAAGCACGGGATCAACGCCGTGAGGACACCCGCGGGGCTAGTTCCCAATCCCATACTGGCAGTCTCCAGCAGACTTGCAAGGGTGCAATTCAACGAATCGATGCCGTGGCTATCATCCTGTCAGCATCACCGCGCGCACGCTATCAGGAATGTAAACACCGACTCGAAAAGCTCGCCCAGCGGCGAGCTCGAACCCGTGCGTCTAGCCTGCTTTCCATCGATATTGTCCATAGTCGAGTACGCCCACAATCCGAATGCGAACGAATAGTAGAGCCAGGGCGGACCCGGGCCCACCAGGTCCGGCATCATGACCTCCAGGCAGATGACGTTGAACAGGATGAAGCCGAAGCCGACGAGGGTTACGGCGTTGGGTGCTAACCATCGCGGCAGCAGCTCGACCATGAAATTCCACTGCGGGCATATTCGTAAGTAATCTACTCGACGAAGGGTTGCATTGGACCGGGACTCCACGAACGTAGTGCCGCAAGATGTGATTCGAGATCAGCGACTTGTCGACGGACTGGTAGCGGTAGGACTTGAGGTGGGCCAATTGGTCCTCGGCCAGGAACTCGCCCTTTTTGCCATCATCTAAGTATCCTCCAGACGATCGTGTTAGTTCCGGGCTTCACCCGCAACATCCACCCCATGATGGTCGTGTTCATGACGAAAAGGGGGCATTGGCACGTGAAGACATACCGCGTATGCTCTTGGGAGGCGGCACCGTCCGCGTATCCACCCAGGTGGGATGTGAAGAGGTGGTTGACATTATAACACGAAGCTGGAGTACTTGAGCGGGATAATGGACGATCGCGGGATTATGGTTGTTGGTGTCGAGAAAAAAAAAATGAGCGGAAATGTCGCGGCCGGGAAAGCACAGGGGAGCAAACCCACGTCTAGCCTTGCTACGGAACGAGTTCACTCCTGGACCTCGGATCTGCTGCCTGCAGGGACCATGCAGTTCGCCGCATACGCAACGCCGCTAGATACTCACTCACCATAGCGCCACGGCAATGCGGACATCGGCCGGCTGGATGAGCAGGATTCAGAGGCAAGGGAGCGAAGGAAGGAGGGTAAACGAGTCGATTCTCGTTAATGCCATCCGCAAACGAGTGGACGCAAACCCAGTGATTTCCAGTGGAGGTAGATGAGGAGATGCAATGAGCAGTGAACATCGCAGATTCCGTTGATCGGTTGTGGCAATCAATGTTGCACAATCTCACGGTCCAATTAAATCGTGCAGAATATCAATCCATCAAAATTCACTGACATCGGGAAAACAAAGTTCAGGCGCACAAGTGATGGATAAACTATACCACCTACGAGCCAACGGGAGCCTTCCTCTTTCCCGTGAGCTCCACCACCTCTGGCTTTCCAGTCCCCAGCTCGACCAGATGCACAGCATTTCCAATCTTGACCTTTATGCCCAACACTTCCATCTGCAGCCTGCCATGTTCCCCGTCGCCACGCTCGGGAACGATCTTGCCGTCTTTCATTCCGTGCGCAACCAGCTCGTCCGTAATTTTGCGCTTGATCTCAGCGCTGGGCTCCGTCAAGCTCCACGCCAGCGAAACATGGAATCCATCTGTCGAGTTGCCGGTGGGACCATACAGGCCTGGCTGGTTGAAGACGGCGAAAGTGCGATTGGTGAGCTCCAGCAGTCGCGCGAGCTATATATCCCGTCCGTCAGTCCTTGTTTTCGGGCGGAGGTGAGACGTGTCAGTTTGTACCTCGCTCTTCGGTCCCGCGGCTGCCTTGAGTACCAAGAACCAGCGGGTGCAGTCCTGATTGCCCACCCACTCGAATCCGTCAAAGACCACTGGAAACCTTCCTCCCTCCATCAGCATCCATTGATATTGCTCCGCCAGTTCGAGGGGAAGAAACAACTCACGGCTTGACCCTCGCTTTGTGATACCTCTCCGTCAAGGTCTCCAGAAACCCCTCCCTCTGCTCGGTCCTCAGAACGTTCGGCCGGCTCAGGCTCAGATGCAGCGGGAGCTCGCTTCCGAGCTCACTGACGAGGTGGCTCTCCAGCCGCCACTCACCACCGTCGCCCGCCCCCTTCGCCAGAGCGTACAGTTTGTCCAGAGCATCGAATTCTATTCTCGTCAAATGCCCTCCAGATGTCACCGTCAGCTTTTGTCTCCCTGCCTCTCTGCGCACGTGACACACATACACTCGATAAACACATGTGTGGGCCAGTTTCCCTGCACATGCGGGATGGCACGCTTGCGCCCGCCGTGAAGGGAGGGATCGTCGTCCTTTGCCATGCGGGGCGGTACCGCGTAGAGGTTGTGGAAGCGCGAGGGCAGCGGCGGGAGCCCGCTATCGCTGGTCTTGCGGAGTTTTGTGGGCGGCTCGACTTCGACGTCACTGGAGTCCGAGTCGGAGTACTCGACTAGACGTTGTTTGGCAGCCATCTTATCGCTGTGTTATCGCTGTGGCAAGGTTGGAAGGTGGAGGTGCGCCGTGGTAGTGTGGTGATGGTGGTGGTGATGGTGGTGATGTATGGTTGTGTGGCTGTTTGCTTTGTCGCGGCTTGGGGCCGCTGGCTGGCGACGGAGGTGGAGCCGACGCTGCATTGGTCTCGTCACATCTCAGGAATGACAACTGCTTCCCTAGCCCTAAGCAGATGATCTGCGTCGATATGCACAAAGTTCATTCGCTCTTCACCGGACATTCACTTCGGGCCTCACAGCTTTATCAAGAACCCTTCCGGAAGAAGGACTGTGAATGTTTCTGCCCCTGGTTCCTGGTTCCTGTTCCTGGCTTCCGCTCCCAAGTTCGTACCCTGACAAATCATCCAGATGCATCACCAATCAGGATTTGAATTCCGAATGTGCCAAGCTCTCCGATCCGCCTTCCAGCGCTCATGCCGGCAACCATCTACATACCTATGTACTTACGTACTCCAGTGCGAAGTCTGAGACCTCACCCTATTTTTACCCGACGCTTTTCCGTTTCCCACCCCCAAGCCCCTCTGATCACCAGCCAAGGCGGTCCGGTCAGCCGGAGCTATTCCGGCGCGGTGGTGACGTGGAGTCTGATAGATTAGCGTGGTGTGGGGTTGTACATACATATGTAGGCGGCGTACTGTGGTTCCGACCCCTCTGCCAGGACTGGACCTCTGCGTGGCGAACGATCCCCCAGCAGCTCCCTGCTTTCGACGGATGGGATGTCATCCGTACCGTACTATGAGGCAGGTCCCGGGAACAACAGCCACCACCTCCACCCCCACCACTCCTCCTCCACAGGAGACAACCACAGCTCGTATTGTAATCCTGTCCGCGCCATCCCAAGCAACTCAGCACAGCCAGCACAGCCGTACCGGCAGTTTAAATACCCACATGCATCCCACAATGATCCACATCTTCCCCCCTCGTTCCCACGCTACCTACGCAATATACGCAGCCATCAGGATCGCTACGGTATTCGATCGGTATATCGAATAACCCCCACATATCACATACCACAGAGAGGGTGTCTACCCATAGAATGTCCTCGTCCACAAGTTCAACATCATCCGGGTCACGGGTACTCACTCGCCCCCTCCCCCATCCTCAGGCAGCCACAGCTAACCGGCACAACCAGAACCCATTCCTGACCGCCAACGAAAACACACCCAACCGAGCGTGCTCGCAGCGGGTGCCGCGCTCCTCCCGCCCCTCGGCGGGGCCGCGCCGACACTCCTCGCCGCAGCGGCACCGACGCAAAATCTCGCGGATCCCAGGACCGGATCCAATCGACCAGCTGGGCGCCATCGGCGGCGCCTACCACCACGACGGACCGTTCGAGGCGACGCTGTTCGCCCGCCAGCAGGTGCGGCACGCGCCCATCGCCGCGGTGAAGCACACCAACGCGGCGGCGCTCGCGGCCACGCCCAAGGCGAGCATCCAGGACTCGCTCGAAGGCCACTACCCGCTCCAGGGGACGGCCATGTTCCGTCCCGGCGAGGGCGGCGTCGGCATGTACGAAGAGTACGACGTCAACGTTAGAGACGGAAAGTGGGGAAGGTGGGATCATATGGTTCGTCCTCAACCCGTTGCGTCGTGGGATCGTTGCACTAATACTCGGGTAGTATTATAGGGATGAAGACCGCCGTGCCAAGGGAGAGCCCGGATACACCATCGGCGAATTCGAGAAGCAGCAGAAGGCCGCACGACGAGCTCGCTCCGGCCCACGGCCCGACGAGTTCGAGATGCGACGGTCCGCCAATGACCCGCACGCGATGGACGATAGGAGCAATGCGCGCGTGCACGATGTGGGCTATGATAGGGATTACTGCGGCTCCAAATCGGCGTCGAAGATGGATGGGTTGAAGAAACGGGTCAAGGCTGCGCTGGGCACGCGGGCGTAGAAGGTGTTCTGTTTCCTCATGCATTTTGTATTTGTATTTGTTTCTGGAGCGATTTTGGGATGGATTAGGGGGGGGGGTGGTTTGGTGAGGTGGGGCTAGGAAAGTGAATGTACGATACCGTGTTATTTTTAACCATATTTAGACGGATCGACCGATGAGTGGAGCTGATAGGGAATGGAATCTACGATTTACACACATCTACTTGACATAACCCGCTCTCTATACTCCATGTGCTATTCTCTACTCAGTCGTCTTCTCGCCGTCGACCGCCTCCCCTTCCCCCTCCTCCGGCGGCAGCAACTCGATATCACCGTTGTCGAGCATCCGTGCCCTTTTCAGCACCTCACCCCTCCCCGCCTCTTGCAGGATATCTTCCAGCGTCTTCTCCTTCTCGCCAAAGATCTATCCGCGCATCATGAGCCATTTCCCGTCTCCTAATTCCCAACCTCCCCCTTCCACCACTACTCACCTTGAGATGATCGGTGATGACGTGACGATTCCTGCATCCGGGACACCGCACGAGCACCGAGCCCCGATGGTAGGCCTGCTGGGATATCGAGTGCGTGCTCCTGGTGCGGCATGGCCGGCACGTGAAGGTTAATTGGTAGGTTGGTTGTGGTTGTGGTTGCGGTGGTGGCGCGTCGACGGGGTTTTCTGCGGATGTCGACGGCTCGGGGGTGGCAGCGGGGGCCGGGACGGCGGTGCTGCTCCAGCGTGGGAGAAGGGCGATCGCTCGTGGTGGCGGCGCTAAGATGGGCGGCATGAACGGCCGGCCGCCGGAGGCGATGAGGGTGCGCTGGAGGACACGAGGAAGTACGAGACAGAGGGACATTGGGTTGTGGGTGAGGTTGGAGTGAGGATGCAGGTTCGTATCTACAAGACGTCATTGGGGCGCCTTTACGGCAAGGGGCTTGGCGGGAAGGGAGCTCGGAGAAGGTGGTAGATAAGTATGTATGTAGAATCATTAGATTTGAAGGGAAAAAGAGAAAATCCGATTGTGCAATACGAAAAGATAAAGGACGCAGTTAGAAAAAAAAATGAAAAAAAAATGCACTGTCTAACATGTACTGTCTCCCCAAATTAACGCCTTATTCAGCGAAAAATTTGAGAACGAAACAAAAAACTCCTTTCCTACGTGCCCAGAAAATGGAACGAAAAGAACAGGACACGTCGGCCACCACAGGCGCTCTCTATGCTCTGCTTCGGCGGTATCCGTAGCGTTTTTGTCTCGTAGTGGAATCAGTGGAGGAGGACAATCCGGAGGACCCGGACGATGCGGAAGACGAAGAAGAGCTGCTCTTGACTCTTTTCGGCCTAGGCGTGACGCTGGGGGAGGAAGGAGAGCCGATAGCTAAGACGGGCCTTCCCGGAGCAACACGGTGCCGACGTTTCTTCCCTGTGGGAGGGAGTGGGGGAGCGACAGAGCTCGGAGTATGCGGTATAGAGGTTTGCGAGGATTTCGTGGGGGTCTCCAGCTCTTGTGGGGGCATGAAAGCATCGTCTGCATCGTAGGGCTTGACGGCGGAGGAAGCATTCGGTGTGGAGAGTATACCGATAGTGGCTCGGCGGGTGCGAGGTCTGTTGCGGCGGCGAACCGGGGTTTCCTCCGGTCTAGCCGGGGGTTTTGACAGCAGTCGTGGACGGGATCCGAAAGACATCCCGCGACTAAGTCGGTATCCGAGCTTGACGTCCAGGACGTCTCCAACGCGAGGTGTCGTGTGAGGGACCAACTCATGGCCCCTGGATGCCCGCTTCAAACAGCTCGGGCAGTACCCGGGCGTCTTAGGCATGATGTAGTCAAGCTTTTTCAGGTTCGCCTTCGCATTCTCTCTGCAGGTGCTTGCGTCCTCACAGGTCTCAAGGGGAGGTGCCAGTCCGCGGTGGCAGCACAGATCGTAGATGCATGCTTTCAACTCACACATGGCGGCGTTTGTGTAGCAGTCGCAGGACGAGCGGAGAGCTGTATGCTGTATGAGAGGAGGAGTATCAGTGGTGGAGGAGGATTCGGTTCGTGTTCGTTGTACTGGTGACCAGGGGACTCTTTGCGCATGGCTTCTGGTGCATCTGGACGGAGCAGTGCGCCTTCGGATTCAGGCGGCGAGGTTCTGTAGTTCTGGTCTTGTGGGTAGGAACCAGCTGTCTGTTATTGTGATGAATGAGAGTAGAACATGGTTGATTCGGTGTAGGTTGAAGGGGAGGAGGGGAAAGGAGGAGAGAGGTGAGGTGTGAAGAAGAGGGAGAACGGTTGGGACCGTTCGCGTATTGTTATTGTTTATGGTTGCCATGGCAATGGACGATAAAGGAAGATGAGATGACGGCACAACTTATGTCCGAACAGGTGACAACTCACACTGCACGGGTCTCAATCCACGTTTCTATTTCCAAACGCACAATCAAACCGCTCATATTGTGGAGGGGGATAAAAGAGCACTCTGCAGCTTTTTTGTTTAATCATACTCGCATACAGCCTATCTAGACTATGGCGGCAAAAGCACTCTGCAGCGTGGCAATATATACTTTGTTATTCCAACTTCCCTCCCCCGATAAAGTGGAACTATTATTTGATCGGCAATGGATCCTTTATATGGAGCGCGCGGTCTAGCAAGTGACGATTTTTGCAAGTAATAGCATGAATTCATGGTGAGCCGATCGAGGAGGTCCTCAAAGTTGGCTGGGAATCCGGTTAAATAGCAATCGTTCTTATTGGTCCGAAAATCTCCAGCTCGCGCTAAATCTTTCACTCTAGCCAGCTCACGAAAAGGCGACCTCGAAAACCTTCCCCCGTGATAGATAGGTAGGTAACGATTCTCGTCATGTGGTAGGGATAGGTGTTAACTTGCTTAAAGATCACATCACCCAGCCCTGCTTCTACATAGCCTGGACACGAAGGCACCCAGGGCCGCCCCCAAAACTGGACACTCCTCTTGGCTGCTCAACGCGGCCCATTTTCCAGCCAGCCCGGTCACCCAGCCCACTTTGAGGACCTCTGTCTGGAGGTGGAGGGAGACTTGGGTGTTGAGTTTTTATGTGCATTGACAACAGATACATATGTTTGGAGTCAACCTGATCTATGTATTGACTAATCTCGGCTCCATAGTCCAATTTAGTGCAACTGTGGCACGTCGGTCAAAGGCCAGCCAATCAACCAACCAGCCACCCCACCTCTAAAGTCGACAACACACCGGCGGACATTTCGAAGAGCAAGATCGCGCGGCCACAAGCAGCGAACAAGAACTATCAAAAATTATGTCAATCGGATAAAAATTGGTGGAGCTATTGAAGGAAACCTTCGTCTCAGAGGCCTGTTTTAGGGGTTTCGCCTCGCGGTGCTCCATCAGCACTGTATCTTTGCATAAGTTGACACCCTGGATTCAATCGCCATCTTTGTTTACTGCGCAATGCCAGCTCGGCTGTTAAACGGAGGAAATATATCTAGACTTTCGCCGAGTGCAGAAAAAGCGCACACGCACATACTTAGGGCCTGTTTGGATACGCTCAGTTTTAGCGAAAGCTGTCAGTTTTTCGAAAAACTGAGCAAATAAAACTGTAACCCTGTTTGGATAGCACAAAAACTGAGAAAAAAACTGAAACTGTGCGGCTCCGGCGATGAAACGGGAACTGACCAGTACCGCATTTTAACTTTAACCATGGACTCCCCTTCCGACGATGAAAATGTCACCAACCACGACGATATATTCTCCCCTCAGCTGATGAGACACATTGCACAGCTGGCCGGCGAAGCAGTATACCACGCGTTCCAAAAAAATTCCGATGCGTACCTCTACTCTTTCCCGGAAGACAATATGTCCAAGAGGTCCTTGCCTGCGAAAACCCCTGCCGCGTACAAGAGATAATGCGAATGCCGAAGGACACATTCTTTGCCCTGTGTACCCTTCTACAAGCCGAAGGTCTTCTTGCGGACACCAGGAACGTAGCAGTAGAGGAACAGGTGGCGATGTTCATGGCAGTTGTGGGAAAGCGCGGCACGAACCGCAGTGTTCAAGAGACCTTTCACCGCCATATCCATGCAGTACTCGCTGCACTGCTCGACCTATTCCACAATACCGTCCGACTACCATCTCCATGTACACCTCGATTCGTCGCTCGAAATCCCAAATTCTTTCCGTTTTTCAAGGATTGTCTTGGAGCCCTTGATGGTTCCCACGTTCGTGTCCACGTTCCGGAGAATCTACAACCTCGATATCGTAACCGCAAGCAATACACGAGCCAGAATGTGCTGGCAGCATGTACCTTTGATCTTCAGTTCTGTTATGTGCTTGCTGGATACGAAGGCAGTGCACACGATTCAAGAGTTCTGGCCCACGCATTAGAGCTGCCTATCGAAAGTCGGTTCGTAATTCCCGACGGGAAATATTATCTTGCTGATGCAGGTTACGGCCTTCGTACTGGTATCCTTACTCCTTATCGTGGAGTACGATATCATTTGAAAGAGACTGCGCGGGCAAATCAACGCCCCAAGAATCCGAAGGAACTCTTCAACTTATGCCATGCCAGTCTTCGAAATGCAATCGAGAGGATCTTTGGTGTTGTCAAAAAACGACGGTTCCCCATTCTGTACTGGGCTGGTGTCTTCACTGAGGCACGGGGAAGAGAAAAAAGCGGGGCTACAATGTGTCTACTATTAAAGTTCTGGCGAAGCCTATTATTCAGACTTATGGCTGAGTATACTGAGAACTGCCAAACACTCTGTTCACCTCAAGGTTTTCCGGAAACTGAAACTGAACAGTATTCGGTGTCCCGGCGGGGAACTGAATTTGGCTCTAAAACTGGAACTGAAAAGTGAGCCTATACAAACGGGCCCTTATACGTACGTTCTACATGTATCATATGCTCAGAACTCCGGTAAACCGCTTCTCAACCTGAGCTCCTGAGCCCGAGTATTATCTATGTATGTACATAAACGGTCGGCTCCGAAGAATGGACCGGTGACTGTTAAAACCCCGCTACTCATCGGTACATCGGAATCCAAGAGTCACTGCAACTGAGTCACAGCTTCTCGCGAATTTCAGGGTGAAGGGGGAATCGGGTTCTGTTGTATAAGCGTTGGTGATAAATAGCATTTCCCTCGAACTACATACAAGTTTGATGGAGAAGGAGCCTCGCTTACTAAGTGGCCAGTTATTATTCAACCCTTGACACAAGAATCTCTGGCGCGCGTTGGCTTTTTTTGACTCGCGTCTCTCCTTGGAGTCGATCGGATCTCTGACACTCACTCCCCTCCTCTTCATCCTCCTCCTCCACCTCCTCCACCTCCTCCACATCTAGTCTCGAGTCTCGGAACGGCGCAGCAGCAGCAACAACGAAAGTCCGTTCTACACACACGCGCTAAATATGTCGCTCTTTGGAGGAGGGACAACAGCAACGAGCGCAGCCTCGCAGGCTGCGCAGGCTCAGGGCGACACCACAAACGATATCCCTCTGCAATCACCTCCAGAGGACAGCATTTCCGACATCTCGTTTTCATCTATGTCGGAGCACCTCGCGGTTGCAAGCTGGGACAAGAAAGTGCGCATCTATGAGATTACCGCAGATGGCAACTCTGTTGGAAAAGCGATGTTCGAGCACGACGGCCCCGTTCTGTCGGTGACCTGGTCGAAGGCATGTGCTCCTCGTTGCGCTGGGTTGCTTGCTTACGTCACATACATCCGTCGTGAACCTACTTTGCTAACAGATCGAGTGTACAGGATGGAACCAAGGTTGTCTCGGGAGGTGCCGACAAGCAGGCAAAGCTGTTCGACATCGCGAGCGGTCAGTCGACGCAGGTGGCTGCCCACGACCAGCCCATAAAGTGTGTTCGGATGATCTCGTTGCCCGGCAATCCGGAGATGCTGGTCACGGGTTCTTGGGACAAGAAGCTCAAGTACTGGGACCTCAGGACGCCAAACCCAGTCGCTGAAGTCGGCATGCAGGACCGAGTTTACACCCTGGACGTCGCCCAGGGTCTGATGGTTGTTGGAACGGCCGAGAGATACATCAATATAATCAATCTTGCTAACCCGACAGTCATCTTCAAGACTATGCAGAGTCCCCTCAAGTGGCAGACTAGGATTATTAGTTGTTTTCCCGATGCCTCTGGCTTCGCTGTGGGTAGTATTGAGGGGCGATGCGCCATACAGTACGTAGACGACAAGAACTCTGGGTACGTATCATCGGTGTGGGTGGCTTGCGTGACATGATGACTGACCGCAACGATGCACAGTATGAACTTCTCGTTTAAATGCCACCGCGAGAATCCCTCAGGCAACAACTCTTCCACAAACGTCTTCAGTGTAAACGCGATCTCGTTCCACCCAAGCTACGGAACCTTCTCCACTGCAGGCTCTGATGGAACTTTCCACTTCTGGTTCGGAAACCCGTCCAATCTCCTCCACATGGCCCCAACTGACATTTCGCAGGGACAAGGACGCCAAACACCGTCTCAAAGGCTACCCCTCTGTCGGCGGAACAATCCCGACGACGGCCTTCAACCGGAACGGAACCGTCTTTGCGTATGCGGTGTCGTATGACTGGTCTAAGGGCCACTCGGGTAATACTCCAAATTACCCCAACAAGGTGATGCTGCACCCTATCAAGGAGGACGAGGCGAAGCCTCGGCCAGCGACCAAGAAACGGTAGACGCTAGCTTGTTAGGAGAAATACTGGAGTGATTTGAGTCGTTTTGCCAGGGCGTTTGTAATTCTAGCATCATGCTTTGTAGAACCGAAATCCTTCTATTCAAGCTGCCATCTAAGGGGAGGTTGTGAAGACTTTGACGTAACGGCCTTGCAATCGCGAACACCTGTGTAGAATTGAGACATACTCTATGTTCCCCAGGCTGAATAACGGATCGAATGTCACCGACGCGCAGGCGGCCATCAGACGGCTGGCCTCGGAGGAGCCTGGCCCTGGCCAGGTGTGTGCGCTCCAGGCAAGAAAGCACATCGCGGCGCCGCGGAGGGCCAGGCCGGACATCACCATCGAGATCAGGTGATGCCCAGCGCACAAAGGGGTCCCAGGGAACGAGAAGGTCGACGAATGTGCCAAGATCGAGGCGGAGGAGCCAGACGCCCGCGGGGCGGAATGGCTATGTGACCCGAACCGCACGCGCGATGCCGCTTCCCAGATCCCATCGCGCGGACAGTGGACGGGAAACCCGGACAAAGAGTGCCGCCCTAGTCTAGATAGGCTGAACGCGAGTATGGATAAACAAAAAATAAATAAATAAAATAGCGGATCGAATGCATAGATACTGTAGCAAAAAAAGGGGGGGGGGGTGGTTATGTAATGGTTTTGAACCTGCAGACTTGATTTTGCGCGCGCGTCTCGCGTCTCACGTTTTTCCGGGGCTTTGCAAGGGTGTGGATCGGCAAGCTTCGTGGATCGGAGCCTTAAAGCTATGTATCCCATACAGCTCTAAACCACCCCACTACAACCGAAACTACAACCGAACTCTCTTCACAGGACCCCCAACTCGAATTTCACAGCCGCAACATGCCGTTCGCAGAAGGTCCCAGATGGTCAGCACACCGCCCCCCCCCGACAGGGTGAACCAACCTGCTAACATTACCACAGGCGGGATCTAGAACGGATCAGGAACCGTAGCGGGCCCTTGTGCGGTGGTGACGATTACAACCCCCAAATGCAGAAGGAGGCGTTTCTCGCCGACAGTAAGATTCTGTATGTCCCTCTCCCGTCATCTCGCGGGTATGCAGTCTTTGTTGCTAAACGAGACTTAGGGTAATGTAGGTACACCTCGTACAACTGTGGAACGGTGGCTTGCGTACTGAGCGATGGTCATAAAGCGGCGCGGGGGGCCTGGGCTGCGAGATTCTGAAGAATCTGGCACTGTCGGGTTTTACGGATATTCATGTCATCGATATGGGTGGGTGCCGTGCTGGACCGGCCGAGGGGGCAGGATGATTGGTGGTCATGTTCAGGCCGCTGACGGTTCCCCGGAAGATACCATCGACGTCTCAAACCTTAACCGCCAATTCCTCTTCCGTGCGTCGGACGTCGGACAACCAAAGGCGGAGGTGGCCGCACGCTTCGTCATGCAGCGGGTACCCGGATGCGTGGTAACGCCCTACTTCGGCGCGATCCAGGACAAGGACGAGAGCTACTACATGCAGTTCCGGCTTGTGATCTGCGGGCTGGATAGTGTGGAAGCACGGCGATGGATCAATGCGACGCTGGTGGATATGGTGGACCCCAACGATGCCGAGTCGCTGAAGCCGTTGATCGACGGCGGCACTGAGGGCTTCAAGGGTCAGTCAAGGGTCATTCTGCCGACCATCAGCAGTTGCTACGAGTGCTCGCTGGATATGCTCACCCCGCAGACGGCGGTGCCAATCTGCACGCTCGCGTCGATCCCGAGGCAGCCGGCGCATTGTATCGAGTGGGCGAGCATTCTAGAATGGCCGAGAGTATTCGGTGGTATGTTATACCCCCCCCCCCTTCTTCTTCCGCTACATACTCTTTTCTTGCTAACCTCCATAGACAAGAAAATGGACACGGACAACCCTGAGCACATCCAATGGCTCTTCCAGACGGCTCTCACCCGCGCCGCGGAGTTCAACATAACAGGCGTAACCTACAGCCTCACGCAAGGCGTAGTCAAGAACATCATCCCGGCGATCGCCAGCACCAACGCAATCATCGCCGCCTCCTGTTGCAACGAAGCCCTCAAGATACTCACGGCGATGAACCCCTACCTCGACAATTACATGATGTACATCGGTGACGAGGGCGTGTACACGCACACATTCCTGCACGAGAAAAAGGAAGGGTGTCCGGTTTGTGGGCAAGCAGCGATCGACCTCGAGGTTGATCCCGAGATCAGTCTGGAGAACTTCATGGAGCTGCTGAAGGAGCGGCCGGATGTGTATGTATTGCCCGTTCTCTCCGCCCGATGGTGTGTGAGCTTACGGTGGGAGGGGGGGGGGAATAGGCAAATCAAGAAACCATCCCTCTCAACGGAGCGTAAGAAGTTGTACTTCCAGGGTCCTCCTGAATTGAGCGAGCGTACGAGGCCGAATCTGGACAAAAAGATGCGAGATTTGGTGGATGATGGAGAGGAGGTGGTCATTACCGATCCCGGACTGCCTTTCAGTCTCAAGCTCAACATGGTGTTCAAGAAATAATCCGGCTTGGTTGAAGGGGAGTGGAATGGGATATCCCTTTAGTCTGTATGGCTGCTTTACTGAGTCAAGTCAAGGAATTAACAGGCAATAACCACGTAATTGATTCCAGACTGTAGTATATCTAAACTCTCCTGTTTTCCAACCCTTAAGAAGCCGCACAGCTTCAACCTCTAGACCTACAAAAGGCATCCATCCAGCCGACAAACTAGCACTATACACGTTCAACGCCTCTCCCGCCGACCTTTCCCATTGAGGGCTTCCTTCCTCCTCATCTTCTCCATTGTCCTCTCAAGAGCCGTACGAACGATCCCTTTGGGAAAGGTAGAGAGGTCATAATAGACGGGTGCAATCTCAAGCAACCATTCCGGCTTGATGTGAGTAACATTGCGGATGTAGTTCTTGGTCGTCAGGACGAATTCATTGTAGATTAGCCAATCGTTTTCTTGCTGCAGCACTGTTGAAGGATGGATGAACACTTCCTGTAGGAAAGGGGTATTAGTGTAAGGACGCTTCGGAAAGAAACAAGGGTTGGGGTACCTGTTGATCCTTAACGGTGATATATAATTTCCCGTTTGTTCCCTTCTTCACTACTTGCATGAAGAATCCGGCACAAAGAGCCTTGCGGATATTTGTATAGTAGTCTTTATCCTCGAAGGGGACGGAGAAAAGCTCCAAGCCATTGCGCTCCATGATGCGCGCCAGCTGGTTGCGCACACTGTCGGCGCTCTGGAGACTTCGCAGGGATAGGAAGTGATCGTAGCACCACTGTGACTGCGATGAGGGAGGCTGAGCCTTGAAGGCGTGGTAAACATTGAGCATTGTGAGATGGTCGCCATCGGAGTGAGTGAACAATGCCTTCGCTTCGTCAGCAGCTCTGCGTGCGCTAGGAGGACGGTTGAATAGCTGCGGCACTGAGAGGAGAGCCGTGAGGGAAAGTATCTCGTTGGAGCAGTAGAACTCCGGGGAGCTGATGAGCATGACTGCCAAAGCTGGGTCCAAGGGGAATTCGGAGGCCATCTTTCCCAGGGCGGTAAGGTTCCTGGTTTCATGTTAGCATATCGCAATCGGGGCTCAAGGAAAAGATTAGCTCACCCTTCATCGTCCAAACACGCGAGGTAGTTTAACTCCTCCAGAGCCCTCATCATGGTCTCGGGAGCAGGGGGGTCCATGAAATCGAAGTGTACCAAATCATCGATACCGAGCTTTTTCAATTCCAAAACGGTGGACGCCAGGTTACTCCTCAGAATCTCAGGGTATGTTTGCTCAATCAACTCCTTCTTGAAAGCAGCCTCGGTGTACAGTCTGAAGCACTTTCCAGGCCTTGTACGACCGGCACGACCGGCTCGCTGTTGCGCCGAAGACTTGGATATCGGCGAAACAAGAAGGGATTCCACCCGTATGCGAGGGTTGTAGACCTTCTGCTTCGAGAAGCCAGGGTCCACGACATAAACAATTCCGTCTATGGTAAGCGAAGTCTCGGCAATGTTGGTCGACACCACGACTTTACGTCCAGGTGTTCCACCTGCTTTTCGTGGCGGTGGCGCAGGCTCGAAGATCTTCTGCTGTTGGGCTGGGGGCAGAGAGCCATACAGCGCGTAAACAGACAGCGGGCCGCAATCGGTTTCGCGCAGAAGCTCATCGGCCTCCAGCTTTATCTTCCTGCAAGCATCCTCAATCTCCTCCTCACCAGTGAGGAACAACAATATATCTCCCTCCTTTTCCGTAGCGTGAATCTGGAGTACCGTCCGCAGAGCGGCCTCGACGTAATCCCGCTCAGGCTCCGCAGTATAAAAGATTTCTACTGGGTGGGCGCGACCCGGCACGGCTAGAAGAGGCGCATCGTTGAAGTAGTGCTGAAACTTTTGCGCATCCAGTGTAGCCGACATGATGATGACCTTCAGTTCTGGTCGTCTCATGGCAACCTCCTTCAAAAGCCCCATGAGAATGTCCGTTGCCAGCGTCCTTTCGTGAGCTTCGTCAATAACAATGCACGAATACCGGTCTAGGTTATTGTCGTTCATTGCCTCTCTCAGTAGCATACCATCCGTCATGTACTTGAGCATAGTCTTCGGCCCGGTGTTGTCTTCGAAACGAATATTGTAACCAACTTCCTCTCCCAGCACGACATCCATCTCGTCGGCCACACGCTTCGCAACGGACATGGCGGCGACTCGGCGAGGCTGTGTACAAGCGATTTGTTTGCCGCCGTTAAGGTGTGGCATATCATCAAAGAGAACGAACTGGGGGATCTGCGTTGTCTTTCCGGAACCGGTCTCTCCGACGAAGACCATGATCTGCGTGGAGTGGAACATGTCGAGGAACTCCTCCCTATTCAAGGTCAGCTTCACACCCTCCACACCCCCTCGCAGTGAAGTTCTCACCTTTGCGCATGAACCGGTAGCTCCCTCCTAGTCTCCAGGATCTTGAAATACTGATTCGATAATGGCTTCCCTGTGAAGGCACTATTGGGACCATCCTCGGCCTTCCGAGCCTGTTCCGCCGTCGTTTGATGGCGCACAAAGGTGTTAAGTATCGAGTCGCCTCCATCCCTTCTCTTTCCCAGTGTGGTACTGTTCGATCCTTGTGCTGTACCATCGTACATGTGCGCAAGATAGGGGTTCGTAGAAGGATCTATCGCGTCTTGTTTCGACCGTTTAGTAGGGCGCTCACCGTCTGAGCAGCCACGTTTCTTTGCCTCGGATGCCATTTATTGAGACGCGGAAATATGAGTACAATCGAATGTTGCTTGGTTCTCTGGTATCTCTATGAAATTTCCGTCGTGGTTGAGGAAGTGAGAGGAGAACAGTCACGCGAACCGAAGAGGAAGACAGTCGGGTGAACCAAAGAGGTGTCAAGAGTTTAAAGTTTGTCGTTGATGTGGTAGAAAATATTCGAGAACAGAGCCGCAACACTGACTAAACCGCCACACTGAGTAGTTAGCTTATGACTTCACGTGACTGGCCAAGCCATTCAGGACGCATCATTATAAATCACTCACAAGCATATCCTAAGGATAGGATATCGTGCCGGCGCCCAGTCGCCGCCCTAGATAGCCTACATAGGCTGAATTTGAGTATGATTAAGCAAAAAAAAAACAGCGCCCGTCAGGAGCAGGCAGAAAAGCAGAGGGATGGTTGGGGGGCGGGGCAGGTCATTGCTTAGCTCAGGCTTAGCTCTACTCTGGTTCTCTAGATACCACCTCCGGCGCCCACATACATATAACAGGCTTCCCAACCTTAGATGAGGTGTCACTGCTACCTAGAACGGTCTGAGCCTCCTTAGAGTGCAACGAGAACGAGGGTCTGGCGAACACGCCAAGGCAAAACTCCAAATACAGGATGATCACACAAAATAAGGTTAATTATCCGAAAGTTTCTTTTGGCGTACTGGCTCGTCCATATCCTCCCCTGCAACAACCTCCTCAATCACCAATGCGGGCGACCTTACCGCTGACGCCTACGGTGATACTTTACAGTCCCCCAAATTGTGATGGAGATACTTGGCGGACTGGGATTGGAAAGTAAGAGAGGGAGGTCGACGTTTAGAAGTTGGGCCAGTGAGCTTGGGATCTCAGGGCTGAGTGATATGCGGAGTGGGAATGGGTCAGTGAGAATTACTTGTCTTGCATCAGACCCTCACTTCGCTCGTCACGTGGTATCAGTCGGGAACAAGGCTGGTGTCACTACTCGTTGGTGCCCGGACGTAAAAATCCGCAGACTGTCAAGGCACGACACGGGTGGTGCGAGACAAGGAGTAACTTACTCAGTGGGATGTCAAGTAAACTGCTTTATATAAACTTGGCAGGCCCACGGGTACAAGACAATTCTCTACGGTCAATGAGCGAATGACACAACATGAGTTGATACATACATACGTACCCAACCCTCTGCTTTTGCATACACAAAAAACTAATCCAACTCCGCTCGTATCAAGCAACATTACCCATGGCAACAAGAAAAAATAACAGAAGGAATCACATGTTCAAATTCATCTACCAGACACAGTAAAGTCTGCCGAACAGAGAAGACTACAGCAGCCAACTTTGAAAGGAAACGACACCTGTCCGTCCACCACCTCTCTCACCAATCTGCGCCGTCGTCCTCGTCATCTGTGATATGCATCAATATCCATGTTTATCGTGGAGGAGGCAGCAAACATACCACTATTATTTGCAACTTTCTTCTTCCTCTTATTGAGAGCATCCTGCAATGCCATCATAGGATTCGCTGGGGCAGCAGTACCACCGCTTCCGCCACCAGACCCACCGGCCGTCGCAAGAGGAGCCTCTCTGATTCTTTTTTCGCTGTCCGGCACCTTCCTGAGTCCTCCTGTACCGCCGGCTTTGCGGATATTCGCTAGTAGGTCATCTCGTGGTGGTAGACCCACGGGAATCGCTATCTTCGGGGTTACGCTGGCGTCGGCTCTTAGAGGCATTGGTGGAAGTGGCGGAGGTCCACCCATTGACGGTAGCGGGGGTGGTGGAGGCGCACTAGTACTCATCGGTGGCATTGGTGGAGGGGGAGGTGGTGGCGGTCCGCCAAATGCCCCAGGTGCCGGAGGTGGACCGCACATAAGAGGTAGTGGAGGTGGCGGCGCCGGTGCTGGAGCGGAAGACGTGAAGCCTGGCATGGGTGGAGGGGGCGGCGGGGCAGAAGATAAGAAGCCTGGCATCGAGGGAGGTGGTGGTGGCATGCTGTGGGGTACCGGGGGTGGCGGCGGCGGTAACGAGGAGGGTAGAGGCGGCGGTGGAGGTGGTGCCGAGGATGGTAAGGATGGAAGTTCTACCCTGGAATCAGCAGTCACTTGAGATAGTCCATGAGGGTTGTGCATACCGCGCAGAGGTTGGGCAGGCGGTTCCATCGACGGCCGAAGGGGCGGCGGTGGGCCATTGGACCTGACTGGCAAACTGGGCGTTGGCGGTGCTCTAGCTGGACTAGGAGGCACAAATGGTGGTGGTACACCGAATCTGTGCCCGGAATGGCCGCTCTCTTCCAGTGGCGTCTTGGGGGGTAGAGGAGGCGCCGATGGCGGGGGCGCTGCCGGCGGTGCGGGGTTGGCTCTCGGTGGCGGTGGTGGCTGACGAACGTATGCACCGGCATCGGGGAATGGTGGAGGCACTGCGAATTTCGGCGCCGGAGGTTGGGGGGGTGTTCGGGTGCGGGGTGGCTCTGGGGAAGTTGGAACGGGAGAGCGAGATGGGGGTGACGAAGAGCCCGTTGAGTGGGTCGTCACATGTCCTCTTCGTGGTGGCGGTGGCGGGGGAGCTTTTTTTCCCATTGAGCTTCCTCCTGTGGCCTGTGGGGTCAACATTCCAGCTCTCGCGCCCAGCGCCCCTCTAGGAGGTGGGGGTCCCGGCAGTAGTAATGGCGGAGGTGCCGGGGGAAGCGCTGGTGGAGCCGATGGCGGAGGAGGTGGCGGAGGAGGTGGTGGGGGCGCTCTCCCTGCCCGAGAGGTCGACGCCATCCGCGGTGGAGTAGGAGCCCCATTGCCGTTAGAATACTCTTCCAAACGTTCCTTCTCTTCCCTCAGCCTCTGCTCCTCTTTCTCCTTCTGTTCGATATAGCTAATTATGAACTCCTGGGTATCCTTATCTCGGATCTGTTTCTCGGTAAGGCCCAGTCGTTTTAACTCCTCCAACAATTTCTGGAACGCCGGGTCGTTCGGATCCATTGACAACCCCGAGCTCGGAGGGCTAGCCGTGGGAATAGCGGTATGGGCATTTCCATTGACGGCGGCCGGTTTCGGCTTACCCGACGGCAATCCCAAATGAGGCATATGGAGATGGCTGTGATGAGCCTGACCAGGGCTGCCACCCAGCCCCTGCTTTGTAATTTCTTTTGCGACCCTCTTCTGGAACTCAGCCGCCTCCTTCTCATCGGCAAATGACAGCCCAGCCATACAGCTTTCCAGCTCAAAGGTGTGAAAGAATGTGCGGTCAGTATTGTACTGGAACCCTTGGTAGATTTCCTGATCCCACAGTACCCCTGGTTTGCCCTGGTTTCCAACCGCCATCAGCCTCACTTCGTATCGTAGTGACAAGCAACGATATCCCTTCTTACCTTAATATCCACAATCTTCAAGAACAGCGTCTTCCCCACCAGATCTTGCGCTAACACCACCACTCCGCTGATGCCGGTGAAGGTCCATTTTGTCCGGTCGGGGTAGTTGACGTAGAGCCTGGCGATGGCGCCGTAGACGACTTTATTGGACGGCTTCGGAACGACACGGTTTACAATGTCCTTGTCTGCCTTTATGAGCTTGGCTGGTGGCATGTCTTCCTTCCTTCCTTCCTCCTCTTCTCTCTCTCTCTCTCTCTCTCTGTACGCTCTTTACGAGAGCTGATTCGTGTAAATGGCGGAGGGAATGGTGGCGGAGGACGTGTGCCTCATAGAGTGTCCCGGAGTGCTGGTGGAACTGGAAGGACTACGACACTAGCTGAGAAATTGCACGTCGTGTTGTCTGGAGGACTTGTTGCGGGGTGTATGTATGAAAGTTGCGCTGCGCTTCTGAAAGCTTCAGCTCGTAACAGCACAGGAAAACGTTAATCGGCAATAGCAGTAGAGAGCAGGTGTGTGGAGCGAGCGTTGGAGAGAACCTCCTTCTGATTGTAAGGAGAGGATGGGGTGTGAGTTGTTTCTGTAGGTGGGGTGTAGGTACGAGGTAGGTAGGGTCCGAACTTCAGAGATGTTGTACGTAAGGAAGTGAGTAACAAGCCGCGGCATTCAAAGCGCCAACCTAGCCGGAAGTCATCTTACTAGACATCGCGCTACGTAATCCATTGTGGCTGTGTAAATGGATACGACAAACCCGCCACAAATAATTATGTTACGTACTCCAAACACTGGCTATTCATGAACGCGAATGCAATCGCTATTTGAAAACAGTGAATGGTAGGTACGTAGAGTGTACTGGCCAGGATGGCTAGACGACGTAACATGTATCTGTCTGAGACCGAGAGAAGTGCCAAAGTACTTATATTTGCCGCAAACAAGAGTTTCTTGCACATCCAGCGGTGGTATCACAAGCCGGGGGTAACGCGTTCCAACAAGGAAGCCAAATCCCCAAATCACCTCAACTAATAGGTATGTAAGTGCAATGCTATACTTAACAGGTAGGTTGGGACCACATTACGGGCACGCGATGTCACTCGTCCTCCGAGTCTCCGAGTCTCAGCTCCGTACGTGTAGGATCAAGGCGGACTGTAAAGCGTGGGTGAGTCATACAGTTCACCACTTTTTCCCTTGGTATTGCTACCCGTGAGCTTGTCTAAAGGCGATATGAGCCTTTTGCACGGCCATGTACAGGTCTCTCCACATAGATGTCGTTCGGAATCTTCAAAGAGCCGCTACAAAGGTCGCGGCGCCAACACTAAATCTTAGGCAAGGATCATGCGTCAAAAATGAGGCGTGCACGAGATTTTTACGTTATGGTATCCTGCGGTACATCACGGAGGTGGAGGCGAAGGGCGCATTGTGGGCGAAGCTATAGACCGGGGGTCAGTAAAGCACGGAAGAATGAGATCCGCAGGGGGGTGGATATCAGGTTGAAGGTTGCGGGAGAGTGGAGAGTGGAGAGGAGGTGTCAATGGTGGATGTGAGGGATGAAAAGGCGATCAGGAGGGGGGCGCTGCCGAGGGGATACGAGAAGTGAATGAGTTGAAGGTGAAGATGGTAGCCAGTAACAGGTTGGGGGGTGATCAGATCGGGGATGCGAACAGTCTCGGGCAGTGGGAGACGGAGATGGAGTGACCCATCGTTAATAGTAGAGTAATGCCATGTATACATTAGAATTCTCGCAACTAGGTAGCTGGTTGTTTGAGATGCAAACTAGTAAGAAGAGGATTCGGAAATCTGATCATGATCTCGTATGCAAGAGAATAACATTCAAAACAAGCTAGATATACTGCACACCATCGTACCACAAACGTATCAGAAAACATCAACGCAAACGCGAACAGGAAACACCCGTTATAACTACAGAATAATGACACTATTACAGCTCAATTGTAAAACTACGCCCTCTTGACGGGAGCCACTCCAGCAGACAAAACGCTCGGAAGCTCGGTTTCTCCGATTGAGTACAACAATCCAATAGACCAGGCAATGACCAAGATGATGATGACGGTGAAGATGAAGAAGAGATGGAAAGGGACAGAGACATCCTGTTTCTGGCATCCGTATCCTGCCCAGTTGGTGACCTGCTTGTGGCTACCATCTGCCGACTTCCTGACAGTGGGAACACAAGCGCACGACCAGCATCCTTTGACGATCTCTTTACACCGACCGTGGGACGAGCATGAGTTGGTGGTATCGGAGCAGGCATCCTTGGTTGCGTAGCAGCGTTTGAAGCGTGTGAGAGGGTTGCCGCCGACGGGAGAGGTTGGTGGTTTGGAGATGGTTTTGGCCGAAGGCTCGGGTTGGGCCAGCACAGGGTTGGAGGTAATAGAGAGGGGAGTCTCCGCTCGTTTCTGGTGCAAATGGGACGAGATCTCGAATCCAGGCGTCGACCGGTCAGTCCCAGGGGTGAGCAAGAGGGTGGTCTTGATGTTGCTGGGGGACGACAGGCGAGAGAGCGCGTGGTGGTAAAGCGAGAGCGCAAGATTGGCTTCAGTGGACCCGGTGCCATATGTCCCGATCAGGTCTTTAAGGCCCTGAAAGTAGCAGAATGCCGTGTTCTTCTCGTGCATCTGAGGAACGACTTTCTCGACGAAAGCTTTGAAGATAAGGTATTCGCTCATGAAGCGTCGGTCAGCGTCCCGGTCAGGGTTGAAAACGTGCGTCATCTCTTTGGTAACACCCTTGTTCTCCTCGCCTACTTGCCATGACTTGTAGTTCGCAAACTTGTAGTTGGAAATGAGGCTCTCCTATGTCATCGGGAACTGATCAGTCGGTGATCGAGTCACGGGAGCTGGGAGACTCCATACCGCATCTCTGATGCCTGGCGTCGCGACGCAGAAGCTAGAGTCTAGCGACGCAATTTCCTGCAGAGATTGTGCGGCCATGTCGGCCTTCTCCTCGGCAAGCTTATCGATCAAGCGGGCGGTCTCTCGTGTACCCGGCGCGTCCTTCATGACCATCAACGGTTTACCTAGTGGCAGCCCTATACGTGTGTTGTCAGATCTCGGCGCAGCAAACAGGCAAATCGCGTAGGTTCCCACATACCATCCGCATCCTCCATCGCGATACCGTCAAGCGACAGCACAAAGCGACCTGCATTCTCAGGCGATAAGCCGAACCGGTTCTCCAGCCGTCCCAGCTTCTCCAACAATTCAATCTTCTTGTCGTCTTTGCCCTGGACTCCCAGCTTGTGGTATCGCGACACGCCAAGAGCTAGTGCGAGGCCTAACCGTGCCTCTTCCGGGGAAACCTGAAGTGGAGGCCCACTTGGTATATAGGAGTTAAGTTCGTAGACGGCGGCGGAGGAGGGTGTTGATGCGGTCACCAACGCGGCGATACCGGACGCCACGATCGCCGCAGAGAGTCTCATGGTGGCACTTTGGTTTGCGAGCGATGTGGAAATGCGACGGCCCTGTGGAGAGTACGTTCTTGAAGGATTGGCAAGATCGGTTTGTAGTTCGTTACTTGCTGGGGTGACGTTGCTTGGTTGTGAGGTAGTAAGGTATGTAGGTACCAGTGGTAGACAGGAGACCAACGTGCTAAGACATTCACCACCAGTGCGCATTTACTGACACGCAGGGTTGTACCTCGCATTAAATCATTAGCACTGACTCGCATTTCATGTGCTCAGCCCACTTAGCCTATGCTTAGCCCACTTCACCCAACTGCCACCTGCCGTCTTTCCCCCACAAGTTCTGCGCGAACCATCAAACGCCCGGATTCGACAATCCCAGGGTTGGCCAGCGGAGCGTGCTCTTTTAACCGCCAGAGCTTTCGTCATAACTTGGCACAACTTTACGCGACATCCACGACGCCGGTAGAGCGAATTCCCCCTCCTGCTTGTTTGAAATCGACAAAATCTACACCATGTTCAAACGAATTCGATCCCTCCTTTCGCACTCCCGCCTCCCGCTCGGTGTTAGCGCCGTCGATAAAGCGACCGCCCACCGAGTACGGTTTCTCAAATCTCCACGGCCGTTCGCCGTCGGTCGCCTCCTCTGCGTTTCTGGTGGTGTGACTGTTGCAACCATTCTGGGTCTCCGATTTGTCGAAGTAATGTCAGCGAAGGGAAGGCCGGTCTTCATACCACTCAGTTTTCCCAAGCAAGAACCTCAGCAAAAATTCAAAGATACCGATCCCGAATTCAGAGCATTCGTACGGTTCAATAGCAGCAGAGTGCGGACACAACGGGCGCGAAAGGCCTTTGAGGAGAAGGCCGTCGAGATCCTACGGAAGTTCTTCCCCAACCAATTGTCAGGCGAGATGAAGCCGGTCCAGTCGTTACTCTACTTTCACTACCCACTTGGCCCACCACGCGGCTACCTTCAGAAGGGGTTACAGATCAGCTACAAACCTGTGGATTCCTCCGCGACCGACCCTAAGGAGAAATATCTGGTTCTGACGGTTGAATATGTTGAGCGCCGGCTGAAGCAGGAGCAGTACTTGCGAAGAGAGGCGATCCTGTTTCCTCGATGGATGTTTGGCGCAGTGAGAAATTCGATTCGGGCCATCTGGGAGGATATCACATTGCCGGAGGATCCTGACGAGGACGACAAGATCGAAGACTTCGACGATCTCGTGCAGTATGGCGTTCATCTGTCGAAATGGACACTTCAGAACTTTAAGGAGGACTTGCAGAAGACAATGGAGCATATGCCGCCACCCAATGGACATATTATCGTCGACGGAATGGTTCAGATCACCACCAATAGACTCCTCATCACTGTGGATCTGACCGGTAGCTTTAGCCCAAAGAAACCTGACGAGGCGACTGTGCATCGGATTGGCGTGCGGTTCGCGGCCAAGATCAAACCACCGCCGCAAAAATTTCGAATTGTTGACGATTCGAAGCCCATGGATTTGAGCAAGGCGGTGGGTTCTGGACTGAAGAAGGATATCGAAATGGTCGAGGCGGCAGCGAAAAAGGATGATCTCGATCTCGACAATTCGAAGGCGTTGGTTGGAAAGTGCGCCGACGTGGAGAAGCGGGATGTTGGAAATGTCAGTGATCAGGACGTTGTCAAGCAGTTGGTGCCAACGAACGCCAGGGTTGGGAAGCTAGATACGGCAGAGGGTGAGGAGGAGGACCAGCGTAAGCCACCGCAAGATGCACCTCCGGCGAGTCCTCCGAAACCACAACAGTCGCCCCCACCTCCCCGCGAGTAACCGCTACTCTATCATAGTGATCAACCCATACTTTTCGGCTCATTTTTCTTTATTTCTTGAGGCGTCGGTGGTATGATTTCTTGTTTTTTGTTTCTTTTTCGGCGTCAGCATTTGCTAGGTTTCTCTCGGGTGGGAGGGGGGCGTTGTGTTCAACGGGGTGATGATACGACTGGTATTCAAGCAGAATTGATGCAGTATTTGTATCCTGTATAAAGGGAGCGTTGATGACGATGAAGTGCGTTTAGGACGCGCCTAAGTATGTATTATTAAACGCAAAAATACCAGTCGATTGGTGATTAATTTCCTAGGAAGAACGCCTTCTACTGCGTAGAGGTTTTGTTACCCCCAATACAGCTGAGCGATGCGATTGACCTATGAACCCGTGGCAGCCGCCGTCTTTGCAGCTTGCGTCTTTGCTTTTCTCTCCTTTTTCGACAGCTTTTGTCCCCCATCACCACCCTCACCCCGCCCATTCCCACCTTGCTTTCCCTTCTTCCCTGTCCCGCCTCCCTGTTCATCCGCCTTCCTCTTCTTCTCCCTCTCCGCCTTTTCCTCCTCCCCGACACCATCATCAATGACCTCCACCACGCCCTTGAACGCCCTTCTCCTCACCTCCGCCTGTCTAACCAGGACCCTACACCGCCCTGCAACTGCGTCCCTCGCCACTTCCGAGCTGAGCCCCCACAATACCGCCAAATTAATCACATCATTCGGGGCTCTGAATGCCAGCGCTTGTCTTGCCTCACTACTGACGATAATGCCCCGCCCGCCCCTCGTAGCCCTGATCAAGCTGGCCGCATTTTGTAGCAGATTCTGCCTCGCACGCACATCCGTGATCGACGCGCCATAGCAGATCTCGAAGCTTAGTCCACGTAGAAGCGCAGCACCCACGGTCTTGTGTTTTAGCTGGAACGGCAGACGCTGCGAGAAATCAAGGGATATCAGGTCGCATTCGAGGCTGCTGCAGGCTTGTAGGAGGAGTTTCTCGGTGGTGGGACGAAGCGCGATGAGGGAGTAGAGGCTGGTCAGAGACGCAAGACGGTGGTTCTGACTTGGGTCCGAAAGAACCAAGGTGCACCGAGTCAAGAGGGTGAGCTTATCGTCCATGAGTGGGGTGGGTGGTGCCGGGAGCTGTGAAGGGAGCTTCCCGGTGAGTGTTGTCGAGAGCGCGATTGTCGTGTATCCTACTGGTAAGTAGGGTTAGTCATGCTGGTATTAATCTCAGAGGGAGCTTACAAGTTCTAAGAAAGGCAAGGGCACGAGGGATTTCGGAGGCGCTCGTATATGGGACATTGAGATCATAATACATTTTGTGGTGGGTGCTGTTACTATTGGCATGGGGTCAAAATTTGAAGGTGGGATGAATGGGATCGACCGTTAATTTTAGGCGCATCGCGGCCGGCGGTTGAGCTAACCCTAATTATACACGGCGCACGGGCCGCTATATAAGCGCGGAAGCGACTATTAGCGCAAAATTTTGTTCGGGAATCATTTTTTGGACTTCAATATTATGTTTCTGTAGGAGTAATAAAAAATACACTGTCTACTGTAGGAAGCCAGCTTGATGTCTTCCGGTCGAGGAGTTGCCTGAAGAAACTAGAACCGGCGGTGTGTATCTGCATAATTCAGTTGGGTACCTACGCCGACACCAACGTTGTTGCATTGGAAGAGAGTGTAGCTGCAATAAGTTGAGAAGAAGAATGTAAGACGAAAGGGACCTAAATCATTCTTGCACTCGGCCGATGGTGAAATTGGCGTGCTCGTCCTGGACTGGGCGGAAACAGGTCTGGAAAGACCGAGTGCCGACGTCCTGCACTGCTCACAGGAACTCCATAACGGAGGATCGAGGGTATAAGAGATATCTTCAGCTTTACGTTAAGCTTTTCGACTATCTATGAAACTATTCTACGGGCAGGGCTAGATATAAGTTGGCGCCGTTCCTGGAATGGTCATTGCATGCAGAGCTATTGATCCACAAAGGATTTGAATTAAAAGAAAAATGCTATCAACTCATCCTTCTCCTTTTTCTCCAATATTTCTTGGTACATACGTATCTGGATCGCAAAACTTGATACATAATGGGTAATTTTTTCATTTTCGACTCCGCCAAGCCACGAACGACTTTTTGTGAACGATCAATGACCTGTAATCATACATCGCACGTGACCCTGATTACATACCTCCACCCACACCCACTTCACCTTTCCTTTTAGCCCACACTTCGCCGGGACACTGGCGACACACCAACCCCACAACCGCCAAAATAGCCCCGCCAACAGTAACCTTTTTGTGTCTGCTCCTCCTTCAACTCACTTACTACCCTCCAGTCCCCTTTCACGGCACTGTCAACGTCCACCCTCGAAACATGGCCCGCGTCTACGCTGATGTATACTTCGCCCACACAAACAGCCCCGCTAACCCCCCGTCTCGCTACTTGATACGAGAATCTCGTGGATCTCACTGCTGACTGATGCTTCCACGTACAGGCGAATCAGCGGCAGCCCCGGTCCTACTGGGACTACGACTCCGTCAACATCCAGTGGGGGCTTCTCGAGAACTACGAAGTCGTGCGCAAGATCGGTAGGTACTGCGTTCCACTTGAGGAGCGTATCGGTTCTCGTCCGAAGCACCTGCTTACGTGTACGATAGGTCGCGGCAAGTACTCTGAGGTTTTCGAAGGAATCAACATCACGAGCTACCAGAAGTGCGTGATCAAGGTTCTGAAGCCGGTTAAGAAGAAGAAGATCAAGAGGGAGATCAAGATTCTGCAGAATCTGTCGGGAGGTCCCAACATCGTGGCCCTGCTAGATGTCGTGAGGGACCCGCAGGCAAGTCCTTGTATCCCTGGTTGGCCAAGTGAGTATGAAGCAAAACGGCGACTGACTCGGCACTCGTGAGTCGTAGAGCAAGACTCCTTCGTTGGTGTTTGAGTACATCAATAACACGGATTTCCGTACCCTATACCCCAAATTTCAGGACTACGATGTTCGCTATTATATCTTCGAACTGCTCAAGGCGTTGGACTTCTGCCACAGCAAGGGAATCATGCACCGCGACGTTAAGCCTCACAACGTCATGATCGACCACGAGAAGCGAAAGGTATGGAGTGGCTGCCTGTGGGAATGGGCTGGTAGGGGTGTGCATGTGAACTACGTTGACAGTTGTTGCAGTTGCGATTGATCGATTGGGGTCTAGCCGAGTTCTACCATGCCGGAACGGAGTACAATGTCCGTGTCGCGTCACGGTACTTCAAAGGTCCGGAGCTGCTGGTCGACTACCAGGAATATGACTACTCGCTGGACCTCTGGTCTCTCGGTGCCATGTTTGCATCGATGATTTTCCGCAAGGAGCCGTTCTTCCACGGAAACTCCAACTCTGACCAACTGGTTAAGATTGCTAAGGTGTTGGGAACGGAAGAGCTGTTCGACTACTTGGATAAGTACGACATTGAGCTGGACGCGCAGTACGATAACATCCTCGGACGCTTCCCGAAGAAGAGTTGGCACCAGTTTGTCAACAACGAAAATCAGCGGTTTGTCAGCAGCGAGGCGCTTGATTTCCTAGACAAGTTGTTACGTTACGATCATCAGGTATAGGACTCGCCGCCTATCTTGCAGACTAATGCACATGCTTACATGAATCTTACAGGAACGTCTCACTGCGAGGGAAGCCATGGCGCACTCCTACTTTGAGCCCGTCCGAAAAGCTGCGGGTATCGGCAGGGACTCCTCGCCTGCGCACACGTGAATGCATGGAAGTAACAATGTGGACGCTCTTACGGGTAGAGGAGGTCTTTTGCGTAGAAAGAGGCCTAGTCGACTTTAGATAGAATTACGGAACCGTCCATTTGGCAACATACTACTTCGTTGGCAGTTTGATCTAACCATACATCCTTTGCCTTCACCTTCCCCTCGGCCCTCTCTACTTGGGGATTGTTTCCAGGACGTTTTACGGTTGTTTTTCTTTTCCTACGTGTTAACTAAAAGGTCCTTTGGTAGTGAAGGCTATTATTGTATCCGCAGCAATGTTTATGTTTGATTTTGTCTCTCTTTGCCTCCCCCCTTTGATTCCCCTCCCTTCCTTTTTTTCGTTTGGTTGAGCTGTTTTTCCTACTCGCGGATGGGGTTGGGCGTCTTTACGTGGGATGTGGGATGTGGAATGTGGAGGATGTCGAAAGTAGTATAATTTCTTTGCGTTGTATGGAAACTCTGAAGGATGAATATATCTGCTATGTAGATAATCTGTAACGCCGAGTGAGGGCGAACCGCCTCCAGATGGAGCAAAGTGCAATGCCGTGATCCTATGATAGAGCTCCCAGTTTTCGGCCTACGGCGCCTCGCTGGTTGTGTATATCGTACCAACGCCAGCGGTGGATACCAGAAACCAGCTTCGCTCTCTGGCAGAATGATATACATGACAGGTTCAAGCTAGTGGGCCCGTCGGAGTATCTGGCCTGCGTTGCGGACGATTGGCACTTGGTTGGCTGGAGTCCCCACGAAGCCGAGGGTTTCAATAACGAACGGGGTTTTGTATGTACTTTGCAGCGGCAAGAACCACGCGCACCCACTCGCATGCTGGCGAATGCGCCGACTTGCAGACAGCTCTACATCTGACCCATCTGCTAGATACAGCAGAGCCCGTCATCGGGACTGCAGGAAGGAAAGGATAAAACATACGCCGGCATAGACATGGGCCTATTTATATGGGCTGCATGCGAGTATGACATCATAAATTATAAAACAATCATTTCATTCCCCCTCCCAATCCATTGAAGAGACGCCTGAAACTCCAAAATTCAACCTTTCACATTCCTCCATCCTATCCACACCCCCCCTCCTCTGCAATCCCCTAGTCGAGCGCCACGTCTTCGACCCTCACGAGCCCACAGCTTAAAGCTGCTGTCGCCCAGCCTCCATATCGCAGGTTGGGATTCCAACAGACAGCGTCGACGCAGATCTGCGGTGGGAACACCGTGGTGAGCAGTTGCTGTCCATCGTTAATCTTCGCCTTCTCTTCGCACTCCTCTAGAGCAAAGCCCTCCGTGATCCTCATCAATCCGCCCTCCGTCTGCGCCTCAACGCGGAACCACGTTTGCGCATAGTTCTTGATCTTGCCGTGAAAGACCCTTCTCGCGGGGTTGGAAAACAACGCTTCACCTTCCGTGCCGCCGGACAGGAGCGAGGTGTGCAGCGGCGAGCTGGCGACAGAACGCACAACACCGTTGTGCTTGCACGTGGTAGTGCTGGAGAAGTAGCGGCGTGTCGGGAAGAATTTCACCCATGTCCCCTCCTCCACGGAGACGCCGGATTGGATCGCATCCACGTAGGCGATGCAAGCCGGTGCTATCCGACTACGGTTGTTAGGAACGGTGTCTTGTTCTGAGGAAATCAGGGAGGTGATTCGACTGTAGCCGTCCATACTGCTGGTTATTATGTGGTAGGGGAAACTGGGGAAGCAAGTGGTTAGGCCGGTTATGTAGCTGTGGTGGATACTAGTCGTATGGTAGGGAATGGGATCTGGGTCACTGGGTGTTAGGGACCAGCAGGCGATGACGCCGTTGGCACTTCCAGCGACGAGAGCGGTGGAGGATATCCAGCTGACTGTCGTGAGGATTTCGTCAGGGAGGGAGTGGACGTAGAGGGGATTGGTGATGAGTACTACTTGAAGTCAGCCAAGTCCCACGAGAGATGTGAGAGGGGGTGCATGCGGAAATCACAGCTTTCGGCATCATAGCTGTCCGGCAGGGCGACTCTCAGCACACGGACGATACCGTCGCCAAGGACGACAGCAAGATACCCAAGAACCTTCGGATCCTCGAACTCCATAGGAGCAGGACACCACTTCATGGTCTTTGCAGGGCCCCATTCGTGGCAGATCATCATGACCACCGAAGGCTCAGAAACCGGCGAAGGCGATTCATGATCAGGGACGGGGAACCGCCACACCTGTATCGTCGACTTCGACGACCGACGGGTGAACGCAAGGGGACCCTCTGATGGGTCGGGATCCCTCTCCTTCGCGATGTCCACTTGGTTCAGGAGTGAGATGGCAAGGAACTGGTCACCTTCGCGCACACATCTGTCAGCCGGGATTTCGCTCACGGATTAATAGCGGTAGCATACCATCCGGCCGGTTCGTAGCCCACTCCATGCTCAACGGCTGTCCGCCGATATTGAACATGTACCCTTTCTTTTTGGGCGCGTACTTCTTCAGTGGGAATACACCAAATCTCTGAAATATGGCGCGCTGATACTTCCCGACCGGCCCCACCACAGCCCTGAGCGGCTCACCATCCGTCCCCATGTACTCCTCTGCTTCCTCCAAGCCCAACACCTCTATCCTCTGCGCGTCATCCCCCTTCATCCCAACCTTGACTTTCTCCTCGGGCAAAAACGGATTGACGTGCAAACACGCCCTCTCGGGAACGGCGGGGCTGGAGATGTACATTTCCTTGACCCAGAGAGCCTTTTCCACGGTTTCCTCCTCAGCGCCGTAAATCTGCACGATGCGATCCATCTTCCCCGTAGCCTTCTGGAACCCAGGTCTGTAGGTGATCCTGACGGAGGGATCGGGTGCACGGATGACATTCGGAGCTACACCCTCGGCGCGTAGGCGGTTTTTTCGACGGCCTCGACCCGTCGCTCCGTTGGTTACCGTACGGACATGCTTCTTATGCACTGCGGGAGCAGAACCAGGAGGGCGTGGGCCGGGCATGGTGCGTGGAGCTTTCGGGTCGCGTTTGGGCTTTCGGGTACGGCCACTGTCTCCTCCGTAAACATAGTCGTCGTCAGAGTCGGCTTCACCTTCATCTTCGCTGTCTTCCAGATCAGAGGATTCGGGGTTGGATCCGACTGGGTCTCCGTCGCCATCGGCGTCGGCAGCTTGAAAATCTTCATCGTCGGAGTCGACATGTGCAACGGGAGATTCGTCATCACTATCCAAGTCATTGTAGGCATCAGATTTGTAACTGACCACCTTGCGGGAGCGTGCTGATTTCCGGACCATCGTATTCACGTGGGCAGGTAGGTGGGGAACTTTGCGGTGGGTTGGCTAAACGGCAGACGTGATAGTCACGTGAACTATGTGGACTTTGGCGTTCCTAGACATAGATATGGGATTGGATGTCACTCTGCAGGTCCGAACACCTCTCGGTTCACACTTATTACTTTAGCGGGAAAATGATCCGTACCTATGTTACATAACTGGGGGTGTTTGATCATAGTGTAACGATGTTGAATTCCCTCTCACAAATCTGAATTAATACCATGTCCTTCGGATCTAAGAGTCCTACGGTCCATCAACTACAGACCCTTTTGCTATCGTACATACTCAGGTACCTACCCGGAGTAAACAAACATTACCGTTTGTACACAATGATCGTGACAATACCGATATCTGCCCCTTTTCTCTTTGACCCAAGGAGAAGCCACCGCTCCTGTCGCTCACATTTACTACCTAGCGTTCTCCTTCTTCTATCGAAAGAAAGAAATCAGATGGGAAAGTTGAGTGACCTGAACTGCGCCGTACCCCATCCCGGAACCAAAAAAAAGAATGAAATGGAAATATGAATACAAACACCATGCCCCTTTTACGTTTGTTGAACACCACCCAAATAACCCTCTTGTTGAAAACGCCAACACCCAAGACCATAAAGATCAATCATGACTCCCTTACCTTGTAGTCAAATTGAGACATGCAGAAGTTGAAGTCTGCAGCTCAGATTTCGTAACACCCCGTAAAAGGGCACCCGTCAGGACAAAAAAAAACAAAGGAGATGTAAAGATCTAGGAAACATGCAAGAAAAATGATGGGCAACGAAAAGATTTTGGACTCAAGTTCGCTCCACCGGCCCTAGTGTGGGTATATCTAGAACTCGAGAGCCTTGGGCTTCTCCCAGCTGAAGTTCTGGTTGGTGAAGTGCCCATTCTTCGCAGTCTGGAAGTAGATCGGCTTAGCGAGGTCAAGCTCCTTGACGATGACACCAGGACGCATATCAAAGTTGGCACGGATGATGGCCACGAGTTCGTCGCTGGATTTGTCAGAGGTACCGTAAGAGTCGACCTAGAGACCAGTTAGAATCCGATGCAGGGCGATTTGCTAACATAGACAAGGGAGAAGACTTACGAAGACGGAGAGGGGCTCCGCGACACCAATGGCATAGGAGAGCTGGACCAAGCAACGGCGGGCGAGACCGGCGGAGACAAGGGACTTGGCGATCCAACGAGAGAGGTAGGCAGCAGAGCGGTCGACCTTGGAGAAGTCCTTTCCGGAGAAAGCACCACCTCCGTGGGCACCCCATCCTCCGTAGGTGTCGACGATGATCTTACGTCCGGTAAGACCCGCATCTCCCTGGGGTCCTCCGATGATGAAGAGACCGGAAGGCTGAATCTATGCGGTTGTTAGGGGAATACTACAAATGGAAATCCCCCCTACAGAAGGGAAAACATACGTGGTAGACGGTCTTCTCGTCGAGGTACTTGGCGGGGATGGACTTCTTAATGATCTTCTCGAGGATCTCCTTCCTCAGCTCCTCGGTGGTGATGTCCTCGGAGTGCTGGGCAGAGACGACAACGGTGTCGACGCGGCGGGGGATGACCGCACCGTTGTCGTGCTCGTACTCGATGGTAACCTGGGTCTTGGTGTCGGGCCGGAGCCAGGGAAGAGTACCATCACGGCGGGCAGTAGCCATCGCAGCATTGAGCTTGTGGGCCAGAGTGACGGTGAGGGGGAGGAGTTCGGGGGTCTCGTCGGTAGCATATCCGAACATGATACCCTGGTCACCGGCACCCAACTGCTCGAGAGCGGCGTCCAAGTTCAGTCCCTGGGCGATGTCGGGAGACTGCTGCTCAATGGCGACCAAGATGTTGCAGGTCTTGTAGTCGAAACCCTTGGCAGAGTCATCGTAGCCGATGTCCTTGATGGCGCCACGGATGATCTTCTGGTAATCGAGACGGGCCTGGGTGGTGATTTCACCGAAAACCATGATCATACCGGTCTTGGTGGCAGTCTCGCAAGCGACCTAAAAATAAGGTTGGTAAGTTTCGGAGTCCCGGCCAGCAAGAAGTGTGCTCGCGTTAACCTTCGACAGAGGGTCCTCGGCCAAGCAGGCGTCGAGGATGGCATCGGAAACCTGATCGCTGCACAACGGTAACAAGTCAGTCCTGAGCGGGGGACAGAACAACGCCAATTGAAGACACATACGCGATCTTATCGGGGTGACCCTCACCGACGGACTCAGAGGTGAAGAGGAAAGTTCCCTGGCTCTGAGAAGCAGTCATCTTGCCGGTTTATGAGTGTGGGCGAGGAGGTAGATAGGAGAAAAGGACTGATAGCTCTGTATAGCAGGATGAGGATGAGGGAGTGGGGTATCACTTGGAGAAGGTGAGAAAGAAAAGAGGAACCACAGACAACACGGGGGTGGGAGAAGGTTATAAAGGAGACAGAAGGAACAGTTTAGAAGGTGATGGCCGAGGGACAGTCCGAAAGCAGGGGGCGGGTGAGGAGTTCTGTTCGGAGAAGGAAGGTTCCGAACACGACAGAGGCAGCACAGAAATTTTGTGGAGGTTGGACTGTCTCGGGCAAGGAATTTGTTAGGTGTCGTGCGGACTAAACCTGAAACGGAGAAGGAAAAGGTACGAATGGAACAATAAGCGCGATTGCACCATCTCTTCTGTAAAACTCGCACCTGCACCACCGATTGGCCGACGAGACGTTGTGCGGTACTGAGTAGAGCACAGATGGCAGGTACACACCGACACCAAGTACCCCTTATATTCTGCCAGAGAACATACCAGTTATACCGCTCTCTCGAAGGGATATCTCCATCCACTCGGCAGAAGAACAACTAAAGGAATCCTACGTGCCCGCGCTGTGTATGCAACCACAACACTACACAGCAGTGAAGCTAGGAATGTTGTCGTCGCCATCGACATACGTACATAAGAGCACGGCCCGCCATATTAGGTATATCCAGTCCGTACGGTTGAATCTCTTGGTGCTGCTTGTGGATTTCTTCTTTTCAGTTTCAAGAGGTGTCACAACTCTCGACCAAAGACTATGGACGGAACCCCGAATCTCATCGCCAGCTTAGGGCCGGCGTCCAAGAGCGACACGCATGCCACTAAAACACCCCGAGAACCTGTATGCACGGCTGTTGGATATCTACGGCCTTTATAAAATTTCTCCGAACGGAAATATCCCCAGACGGTATCGAAAAGTTGGTGCAGGTGATGTTGGCTTGACGGCAGTGAGGGTATCGGCATTGATGCTCTGCTGTTATGTGTCCACTTTGCTGTGAGGGTTCCTCAGCCTCAACCGTCCACAGGTGCTATAACTTCCTAACTACATAACTAGGCAGTCGCAGGACAGTGGGCCAACGAAGACACTGTTGCAGGCAGGAGGCTGCATAAGAATAGAGTCAATAGGTGCGCTGGGTGCTTAGGTAGGGTACAGACATCACTCAATAGCAGCAGTCGATCGGAGTTTGGTTTTCGGGCTATCCCATCCGAATGACCCACTGACGGTATCCTCAGTCGGTGCATATAGCATCGCCCCGCTTCACTAGCGCCAACTGATTCCGATTGATCGGCGATAAGTCTGACAATCCTATTATACCTACCCACCTCAACGCCGCCGCCACAGAAAACTTTACCTTCCCTACACGTCGCAGCCGGCCCATTTTCCTGCCAGCCAAAACTATTATGTCACGCTTTGGCGTGTTTGTCGTTGGCCCAGCTGGCTCCGGGAAGGTCAGACGAAAAACGACATCACTCCCACTGTCAGTCAACTGACGGCTGTGCATGTTAGTCGACGTTCTGCTCTGCGTTGATCTCACATCTGAGGAACGCAAAACGATCATGTACGTGTCACGCCGGCCTGAGAGCGTTTGCGTATGGTGTTACATGCGCCTGGGCAGGCTGATACAAAATTCTGTTGCGGCACAATAGGCCTCTACGTGAACCTGGACCCTGCGGCGGAGGACTTTGATTTCGAACCGGACGTCGATATCAAGGACCTCATCAGCCTTGACGATGCTATGGAGGAGATGCAGTTGGGACCTAACGGTGCTATGATGGCCTGCTTCGAGTAAGCCCACCACCCTTCTATTCACTTCTATCGTCCGGACACTGAACGCATGGGCGGTGCTTAGGTTCCTCATGGGAAACCTCGATTGGCTCGAAGCGGAGCTCGGCAACACGACCGAAGAGTTCATAACGATTTTCGACTGTCCCGGTCAGATCGAGCTGTACTCGCACGTCCCGATACTGCCGAACCTGACGAAGCACCTTTCCATGCACATGAACTACTCGTTGTGCGCCGCGTACCTGATCGAGTCCACGTTTGTCGTCGATAAGGCCAAGTTCTTCGCCGGAACGCTGTCGGCAATGAGCGCAATGATAATGTTGTCTATCCCGCATCTGAACATCCTCAGCAAGATGGACCTGGTCAAGCAACAGGTATCCAAGCGGGAGTTGAAGCGGTTCTTGGACCCCGATCCTACGATGATTACGAACGATATACATGCGCAAACCAATCCGAAGTTTCATAGACTTAACGAAGGTACACATCCGCTCTGGGAGGGGTGCGATGCTCAATTCTAACCAATTGCGCGTGTGCAGCTGTCGTAAATCTCATCGAAGACTTTTCCATGGTATCGTTTCTACAGCTCGAGGCTCAGAACGAGGACAGCGTGCAAGGGATCCTTAGCTACATCGATGACTGTTTGGGGTGGTCGGAGGTACAGGAGCCACAGCTGAAAGATGATCCGGATGCGGATTGGCAAGAAGCGGAATAGATAACAAACATATGTAGCCCCTCCGTGACCAATCTGCAACCGCACGTGAACTGCCTAATATAAAACATGCCCGGAAATAAATTTGACGCTCTGGGTGATACTCCATGCGTTGACTTCCTCGCCAACCACGTGTTTACATTAGCGAGTTCTCTCCCAGATATTTTTTCCCGCAGCAACCCGCGAAGCACATTTCAATCCACCATCCACCACCCAGTCTAACCACCTGCCTCACCACATCTCCAAAATGGGCCGCGTCAAGAAGTCTACCCGCAAATTCGAGAGCAAGCACCTCACTCGAACTCTCGACGACCGCAAGTCCAAGAAGAAAGTGAAGCAAGCCTTCATCCTCCGCGAAAAGAAGAAGGCAAAGCGCTCCGCGAAAGACGACGGTGACGAGGATGCAGACCGTGGCGAGCAGCCAAAGGCGAAGAAACAGAAACCCGATGGTCCACAGATCTTTGAGGACATGAGTGTTGAGCAGTTTTTTGCTGGTGGCTTTGAGGTGCCGGAGCCTGCTACGGCTGGCACGAAAAGCGGTAAGAGGAAGCGTGAGAAGGATAAGAAGACGGAAGTGCAAAAGGATGAGGATATGGAGGACGGTACCGACGACAAGGAGGAGGGGGGGGACGAATTCGAGCAACACAAAGGTGACCTGAGCGCACTGGCCGAGAAGGACCCCGAGTTTTACAAGTACTTGAAGGAGAACGATCCGGAATTGCTCGAGTTTTCGTTGGCGGAGAAGGGTGATCTGTCGGAAATTGACTCGTTATCGGACGGCGACGAGGATGAGACTACCGGCGAGAAGAAGAAGAAGAAGAAGAAGAAGGCGGCGAAGAAGGAGGACGAAAGCGATGAGGTTACCATGGCGGATGTCAAGAAATGGAAGGAGGCGTTGGTGGGCAAGAAGAGTCTACGGAGTCTGCGGCAGGTGGTGCTGGCGTTTAGAGCTGCTGCTCATGTCAACGATCCTGAGATCAATAGTGCACAGGGCGGGTTCAAGTACACCATCACGAACCCCGACGGTAGGAAATCCAGCATTGTACTGAGAGGAAGTGCTGATTAACAATTGGGCCTTAGTATATCACGAACTGCTGGTACTATCACTGACCCGCATCCCGGAGGTGTTGCATCACCATCTCCCAATCAAAGAGTCGGCTTCGGGCAAGGTCCGCGTGACCACAGACTCGAAGAAATATCGCACACTCGTGCCGCTCCTCAAATCGCACTCGCAGTCATTGATGCATCTTCTCCCCCTCCTCACCGACGCCGCCACCCAGAAGCTTCTTCTCAACTCCACCCTCGAGCTTGTGCCATACTTCCTCTCGTTCCGGAAGTTCCTCAAGACCTTCCTCAAGACGGTTGTCGAAGTCTGGTCCACCAACAGCGTCGACGAGGCGGCACGGATCACTGCATTTTTGGTGATACGGAAAGCCGCCGTGATCGGCGACGATGGTATCAAGGAAACATGTCTTAAAGCGCTGTACGCTGGTCTTGTCAAGGCCAGCCGGCAAACGTCAGTACACAGCATTCACGGCATCAACCTGATGAAGAACTCGGCTGCCGAGGTCGTGGGCTTGCCGCGAATGGACAAGGCTGGCTACCAAGCTGGATTCGGATACATCCGTCAGCTCGCGGTCCACCTGAGGAATAGCATCACCAACAACTCAAAAGAGTCTTACAAGACTGTCTACAACTGGCAGTACGTGCATTCGCTCGACTTCTGGTCACGCGTGCTGGCAATGCAATGTGATGGGTTGAAGGAGGCGCAGGCTGGTAAAGAATCGCCTCTGCGGCCACTTATCTATCCGCTCGTCCAGGTCACCCTTGGAGCCATTAGGTATCATTCCCTCTTATCATTCTCCCATAGAACACAGCTGACAACATGAAACAGACTAATCCCCACGGCTTCATACTTCCCCCTCCGCTTCTTCTTGATCCGCTCCCTCCTGCGCCTCTCCCTCTCAACTGGGTCGTACATCCCTCTCGCGCCCCTAATCTTTGAAGTTCTCTCCTCCGGGGAAATAAAAAAGAAGCCCAAGCCAGCCACCCTTAAGCCACTCGACTTCTCGGTCACTATCCGCGTCCCCAAGTCCTACCTGCGTACCCGGATCTATCAAGATGGTCTTGCCGAGCAAGTTGTCGAACTCTTCGCCGAGTTCTACGTCCTCTACAGCAAGAGCATCGCCTTCCCAGAGCTCTCTATCCCTACAATCGTCCTCGTCAAGCGTTTCATCAAGAAGTCTCGCAACGCGAAGTTCAACTCCGCCTTGCATGTACTGATCGCCAAGCTCGAGGCGAATGCGAAATTCATCCAGGAGAAACGGCAGACGGTTGACTTTGCGCCTGGTCGTAGAGCGGGCGTGGACGCCTTCCTCAAAGAGACAGAGTGGGAGACCACTCCGCTGGGCGCGTATGTCGTCTCGCAGAGGAAGGTGAGGGAGGAGAAGATGCGCCTGCTGGAGGAGGCGCTGAAGGAGGAGCGGGAGAAACGTCAGAAGGATAAGCACGCAAAGCTTCAAGAGGATGAGGATAGTGATGTGTTTATGAGTGACGATGGTGAGGAGAGTGGGGATGACGGCGAGATGGATGCGATGAGTGAAGATGATGAATAGATGTGTTTTGGGGTGGCTTAATATTATGCTTGTGTTCTTGGTTCCGGTGCATCATATTTATCAAAAGCTGGGGTTTTGGTTTCGGGATAGCATTTCATCTCACAATGTTGCCAGACAGCACTCTTTTTTGCTGGTAGAGTAGATCGCCGTTGAAATTGTAACGCATGGCCGTGATATCGTCGTGAAGTAAAGGTTATATAATACAGTCTTTCTTCCTCCCCACAGAAGGTGATTCACAAGAAGCACGGCTCCTAATCCATCATCTTCTCGTCCTCCCCCTCCGTCTCCCCCTTTTCCTCCCCCTTCTCCGCCACTCCATTTCCATTCGCCTTCCCCTTGTCGCCGCTTCCCTCCCTGACCTCCGCCGTCGTTGTGATGGGCGTAGTTGCGGTCTCGCCCACAGCCACCGCCGGTGCATCCCCCATCTCCTCATCCCGTTTCTCGAGCACAATCTCCTCCTCGCTCGCTGGTGCATCCGGGAAAACTGTACCTTCCGGCTGCGGCCCCACATCCTCGGCACCGATCTTCAACACATCTTTCCTCTCTTCACCCACGTGTACCTGAGTCGCAGGTACCACACCAGCCTCCTGTTCCATCCTGAGCAGTTCGCCTTGCGTGACACCCGCCGCCGCCACAGGGCCCGGACTAGGAGATAGCGCATGTTCCTCCGCTTCGCCGCCGCAGTCGTCGCGCATCAGCCATGGAATCGGAGTGAGCAACGCGCCGCCCAGCGATTCGTCGCTGCCGAGCCCGAAAGTGCCGTTTATTCCTCCGGCGGTGGTGCTATTCCCGCCATTCTGGAGGATGGCGCTGGAAGGCTCCAGGGGGAAGGCGGTGGTCGTGGACGAGACGGAGAGGACGCGCTGCAGAGCGCGGAGGTACTTTGGGAGGGAGGTGTAGTGCTCACATGGGAAGAGCAGGAGCTCCGCGAGGCGCTGGATCGTATGCGGCGGTGCGGCCGCGAAGTTGGTCGTTAGCGTGTCGCGCAGGGAGGCGATCACGGAGAGGTCGGCGGAGTGCAAGCCTGAGGGGTGCGGTGCGGGCGCGGGAGTGCGTGGTGGTGTCGCGACTTCTGTTAATGTGTTGGACGAGGGGTTGAGGGCTGGTGTTTGGGCGGATTGCTGCTGCTGCGCGCTGGAGCGTGTTAGTGGAGTTGGAGGAGGAGGGGGGGGCGACGCACACTGGAGGGGTGGAGATGGGCTGAGTTGACGCTTGCGAGGCGGTGTCGGGCTGCGTGCTTTCGAGGAGGGGCGTGCTTGCGGTGGTGCTTTCGGCAGCCAGAAGCTCTGCAGCGGTGGGTTTCGGGAATCTGTCGGTGGTGATCTGGAGATATATTAGAGCAGAACGAGGTAGGTAGAGGCGCGAGAGAGGTGGTACTGCGTCCAGACGAGCGAGGAGGCGCTGTAGAAGCTCCGGCCAGAGGTCTCTACAACGACGTTAGTGATGGGATGATCGTGAAACGGAAGGTACCGACAGATCGACGGTGCCGTCTTTCGTGATGTCGGCGAGAATGTCTTCATCTAGCTTCATGGTGTAAATTGATTGGAGATGGACGATGGTGGTTGGTGGTTGGCGGTCGAAATGTCGGTGAACGTGGGATGCCGCGTTTAGGTGTGTTGTCGCAGATAGCAAGGATCATCGCTTTTGTGCATGGTTTATCGTTTCACTTGTCAGCCACAGCTGTTGGATCTAGCCATCCCCACCCCCGGCCCCTCGATGTGTCCACCAAAATTCAAAGTGACTCTTTTTGGAGCCAAAGGTAAGTATTGCCCACCACGCTCGTGCCATTGATCTTGGCCACGGCGAAACCCCATATCTAGCCCTTGAAAGCAAAATCGCTAGATCTACCTTGTCATATATTGTCGACTGCTGTTATATTAACGATTATATCGCTGCAATCTGATGGATGTGGCTGGAATATACACTAAAAACTGGCAGCACATAATTACCCTTCTGTCATTGGAGGCATAGCGTAACTTCAGGCGTTGTAGACCATTTCTCACAGATTTATGCGCCCACGATCTCTCGAGCTCATCATTTTCTATAAGCTCTCTAGAACGATTAAGGTAGCTACATATCCTCCAGTCTTAACGCGAAAGAGCGATATCGTCTATCCTCAAGATCATCTTTACCGTTTCAGCCGCCAGTTCAATGGCGCTGGTGGACACAAGCAGCGGCTGCAGGACTTTCTCGTCGATGATGTTGGTGACCGCTCCCTTCCGCACGCTGACACCGCACGAGACCTCGCCATTCGCGTGGCGATTTCTCAGTTCGGTCACGACTCGGATGCTGTTGAGACCAGCATTCTCTGCGAGTGTTGTAGGGATGACCTCGAGAGCCTCCGCGAATGCCTGCCAGCATACCGACTCTGTACCCGTAAGCTTCTGCGCTTCCTTCATCAACTGCCGAGAGACCTCAATCTCGGGCGCTCCCCCTCCAGCAATGAGAGCCCTATGTGTTCGGTTAACAGTGTTTGGTTGCCGGATATCGGGACAGCGCCTTACTTCTTCTTAACCAAGCATCGGATAACACACAGGGCATCGTGAAGAGACCGCTCAGCCTCGTCCAGGATGAGAGAGTTGGCACCTCGGACGAGCACGGACACTGTTGAGCCTGCACCCTTAACACCGGTGACCTTAACTACGCGAGCTCCGGATGAGCTGACTTCCTCCACGAGATCTGCCGAGCCAAGTTTGTCCTCCGTGAATGAGTCGATATCGGCAATTGGCTTGCATCCGGTGCTCTATCCACCATATGTTAACAGGAAGTCCGGGCAGAGGAAGGGATACGGGCGGACCTTGCAAATGAATTCAACTTCGTCACGCTCGATGTCCTTGATGGCAAGGATGTTGAGCTTCGAAAGGAAATGTAGTGACAGGTCGTTGACGGCATCTCTGAGAATCGACTTCTGAATGAAGAGCACGTTGCACTTGGCTTTCTTGATCTTCTTGCACATGTTGAGTAGATATGTCCGCTCCTCCTTGAGAATCTTGTCCATCTGGCGGTAATCGTTGACAACAATTTGGTTCTCCATCTACATCGCAGACGGTGTGTTAGAGTTTGCAGGAAAGGTAGGAATTGCGCAGGGACCTACGTCGGGCTTGGGCGGCGACAGCTGGAACTGAATGAAACCAATCCTGGCCTTTTCCATCCTGGTGGGACCTCCAGCACTTTTGATAGCATTCTGTGTCAAGACCAAACCATCCACCAACTCGGTGTCGTCCATTGTTCCTCCCACTTTCTTGACAATGCGGATATCGTTCAAATCGACGTTTTCGGCGGTGGCGGGGTTGATGACTCTCATGACAGCATCGACGGCGATGGGACCAAGTAGGTTGGTGTACTGCGAAACAATCTTACTCGAAAGAGACGTACTGGCGGCTTGCAGAAGTGAGTTCCGGTCGTTAAGCGTGACAGGTGTGGACATTGTCGTCAAGATCTCGACGGATTTCGCAGCAGCTCGTTGAAAGCTCTCGGCGATGACGGTAGGGTGGAGGCCTATACACGGATCAGTCTCCCCATCTCTCATAGCCGCAACCTGACCACCCCATCCGTCAGCATCTCACCCTTCCCGAGCAATTTCTCGGCAGCACCTAGAAGGCTTCCGCAAATAACAACAACTGATGTGGTTCCATCTCCCGCTTCAACGTCCTGAGCGGCAGACAGGTCGACCAGCATCTTGGCCGCCGGGTGCATGACCGCCATCTCCTTCAGGATGGTATGTCCATCGTTGGTGATGAGCGTTTTACCCTTGCCGTTCTGTATCATCTTGTCCATTCCGCGGGGTCCAAGTGATGTTCGGATTGCATCGGAAACTGCTCGGGCGGCCATGATGTTTGCTGCCCGAACAGCCATCGGCTTCTCCTTCAGGTTTGGATTGCCCATCGAGCCGGATTGTTGTGACATGTTGAGTGGATTGTGCGGTCGGTATCAGATGAACAGCGGTTGATTAGGAGGGCCGAACGTTGCTATAGAAGGTGGGTTGGATGGTTGTTGGCGGGGATTTAATTTTGGGATCAGAGTTGCTGGATGGATATGGGCATGGTCGAGATAAGATTGATAAGATTTTCACAATCCATCACTCAGAAAATTCGATGTCGAAATTTTGCGTCCGGGATTCATTGGAAAATCTCAGGAATGGTCAAACACTAAGGCGATGAAACGAAAAAAGGATCCATTGGATCGGGGTTATCATGCGCAGGGCTTGGCTGTGGTGGAGAAGGTCCCAATGAGTGTATGAGGGATGGCTGAATCCGTTAGGATGAAACAAAACAGAAAATCTCCGTTCCGCTCCACTCCATTGATTTCATGAAATTGGAATTGCTATCGTACAGGGAAATACAAGCGCTAAATTTTTCCGCAAAGGTGGTATTGAATTCACTGCGTACGAACATCCAGGACTAAGCACCCAGCGTGTCCTTCCTGTAAGTGATCTTTTCCACCGCTACGCTCTCGTTCCCCTTCTCGTCCGTACGCAGCTGGTAGACGTACATCACGAGTACGCTCCCTTGAACCTGGCACAGACAATCAGCAGTCATTCCGTGGAGGCATTGCTCCTCCCCCATCCGCATGCCCAACGCCGGCTCCAGCACTCACATCCATGAGAACAAAGCTCGGGACCGGGCTTTCGCCCTCAGCCCACCATCCGCTGGAAATCGCGCCAGTTGCGCTTCCGGGATTGACAAAGAACTTCCCCTCCAGTTCATACGCCTCGAACCGATGCGTTCCGCCCCACAGGAGCACATCGCAGTCCAGCCGTCTTGCCTCGATCAACAAGCTATCGCTATCTGCCTGCGGCACGATAGTGTGGCCATGGGTGAATCCTATTCTGAGATTTCCATGGATGACGACCTTATGAATCGGCAAGCCGGGAGCCTCGACGTCGAAGTCGCCCTTGACAATCTGGATATCCGAAGCGACGCCGCGGAGGAATTCGTAGGTTTCTTTGTCGGTGAGGTTACCGAGACACAGGATCTGGCCGATCTTGCCGGGTGCTAGGAGCTTCCGGAACTAATTGTTGTGTCCCTCGTTAGGCGGATGGATTCATTGCGACGATGACGACGACGGAGGGAGGTTGCTCACTTTCGCCGGGATATCCTACAACTACATCAGCTTAAGCTTTCGACAGAAATGTACTGTCCTCGCAGTATGGTGTTCCGACTCACTGCGGCTCGGTCGGGAATGTGGAGGTCTCCAATGGCCAGCACAAGGCGCGACATGTTTCGGAGGTGAACGGCGGAGGTGTTGGAGCTTGGTAACGGCGTTGGGGATGATGGCAGCTTCGAGGTATGTTAGCTGCAGTGTTCGAGGGGAGGTAGCTTCCGTCGTACCAGAGATTCGTAAACGATATCCGTGGCCCTCCCGAGATCTCGCCGAATGGTCGAAGGCTCAAGGTTGGCAGAAGAGTGTTGCATTTACCCGCCGGAGCCGCCTCGCCTAGCCCCTAACTAGTTAACCCGATAAAGTGCAGCAGGGATCCGCCGCCATCTTGTAGTGACGGCGGTGGTATTCTCACTACTCACAACCAACCTTCTTTCCCCATGAGTGCAGCCAAGGAAGCAAACGAATTTCTAGCTCCGGTCTTCGACAAAGGTGGTCCCTGCGTCTTTGTCCCTGCTATCATCCTCGTTGGGAATTATGCTGATTCGACACTTCAGAGCAACTGATATCCTTCAACGAAGTCTCACTAATCTTGCGCCTGTCGAAGCCACTCACGTCCTCTACCGACAAATCAGCTGCCTCGCCGCTCGTCATAAATCATGCGCTTCAGCTCCTTCTCCGAATTCACCAGGAAGTATGTGTTCGAGATTTAGAGCCAGTCGAGAAGCGCCTCGGGCGGCCTGGTGAGCGACGCACGATCTTCTCTTTGCTGGATCTACTGGTTCTGGAGGGAATATACCCGTCATTATCGCCTGGAGTGGGGATACCTATTCAGAGGAGGGCTCGCAGCTTTGTGTTGCCGCAGCATATGACTACTCCAACAACAAGACCGACGTCGACGAGAGTGCAGGAAGTTGGCCAAGATATCGAGCTTCTTGGGAGGATTGTCGATGGACTGTGCGGAGTTCTGAGTAGTCCCACAAAACAGCATTCGGCAGCACCCGGGAATACGCATGCTGTATGGAAATCACCACGGGACTACAGGGGAATCGAGATGATGGTACGGGAGCGTGTCCTCGTAGACCTGATCGCAGGCTGTGGCGAGCTGGCACTCAATCCCGAGCATGAGGGAAGCGGTGAGACCATGTGGAAACAGAAGTTTAGCAATCTTTTAGATGAGTCAGTAACTACTTGTGATCTCATCGTTGCCGCTGGAACGATGCTAATGCGCTCGGTCATCCCAGCATACAAACCGGCGCATTGTTGCCTCTCATGATGTCTCTCCTGCATCCCACATCACCGCAGTGGTTTCGCGTGCCCATCGCAAAGTACCTATCCCAGCTTCCGGTGTCGAGGCCCCACGGCGTCAGGAATATCATCGAGCTCTTTCTGTCCACGGCGTCTTCCGGGACCATGGCGAATGCTGCATCCGCACAGTTATCGGTTGAAGCACTGTCAAAAGCGTCGAAACTGATCTCTTCAGTTCCCACATCCCTGAGCGCGCAAGCGTGGTTCTCCAAGGTCTGCCCTCAGTTGCTCGATATTTTGCACAGCAATGATCCAGGAATGGAGAGGGCAGCGGCATATGTGATTGCGGAGCTGCTTGGGAAGAAAGGGGCCGGTATGGAGGATGTCGTTGAGACTGAGATTGTCCGTAAAATCATCGACCAATTTGATCCTCGAGTTGTCACGCGGCCGCCCGTCGTGCGAAAACAGCCGATGCAATCCGAGGCAGAGGAAAAGAATTCCTCACAAGCTCTGTTGGCATTCGAGGACGACTTACCAGCACCGACACCGTCCAGACCATCCTTGATTTTTGAGGTTGTCGACGAGGATACAGCGATGACAGAAGCCACCGATGAGACCGAAGCCCCCCTGGTGTCGGAAGCAGACCTATCCATGGCTTTCAGGGACTTGGAGGTGCTCATGGCATCGCATCCCACACCTGTACTGCCCCAGCGATTGATATCACCAATTCTCATCCCCTTGTGGGGGATCATGGGCTACGCGAAATCGATCGGACGTAGTGCATGGCATGGTCGTGCCGCAGCTCTACTCAAATCGTTCATGGCCGTTTCCATAGACCTCCCAGTTGTCGAGAAGATTCAAAACAGCCTTACATTCAACGGCGGTGACGACTGGGAGTATGCACCCGGGTCGTCCGGCGGAATTGAGATTAGATCGAGGACGTCGGCTACGAGGGGTGGAGTCAACATGGAGCTCATCGATTCCCGGATCGAGGAGTTCATGGGAATCCTTGGAAATGAGAACGTGCCAAACACGGTGCTGAGTGGATTCTTCCTGAGCATCTTCCGAACGTGGCTCGCACGCGGAGGTGATGAGAAGCCGCTGAAGATGCTGATCACGGTCAAGCTCCTACAGGAGATGTTGCAAACTCATGGCCAAGAGTTGGCGAAAAAACCTACGGAGATCTTGCAGATCGTCAAAGGCATCCTCGATGAGTACTTCGACCATGTCGAGGCGCTGAAACAGCCGAGTGCTGTGGCCGCGGGGGCACCGCGGCTGGCATCACTGGGGAAGCTCGTCCAAGACGCGCCCACGCCTGTCGGGGACGACGGTGAGGGTTCGCCCGAGACTCAACGGACAGAAACAGTGGCTATGGCGCTTACACTGCTGAGCGTGCTTGTATCGTCGCCCGAAACAAAGCTCGACCAAATTGACGAGCGCCTCGTTGCCACTCTGCACCCTCCTTTGCAGTACCTCTCCAAGGCCAAAGATATCGACCCAAACCTGACATCTCTCGCCGTCAATATCGTCTCGCTGCTGCTCATCCACGTACCGGCCAAGGGAGAGCCATCCGCGCCAACTCCTCTGGTGGACCAACAACGAGAGAAGTACGGTACAGCCCTCTCCTACCTTCGCGACCCGCTCATCCCCGTCCGGGCCCACGGTCTCCACCTCCTCCGGGAGCTTATCCTCGAGCGCGCCTCCATCCTCGATGTGACCAACACTGCTCGCCTCCTCGTCACCACGCTCAAAGACGGCGACTCGTTCGTCTACCTGAACGTCGTCAAATGCCTGGCGGCCCTAACCGACCGCCACTCGAAAACCGTCACTAGGATGCTGGTATCGGCCTATATCAACGACGAGGACGTCCTCGACGTGAAAGAACACCTCGGTCTCGACGAACGCTTGCGCATCGGCGAGGCGCTTCTCGGAACCGTCCAGAAACTCGGCCGAGCACTCGTCGGTGAGACAGCGGAGGTAGTAGCGCAGGGCATGCTCAACATTGTCTCCCGGCGCCGGAGCAATCCCAAACCCGCCGCACCCCCACCAACGGAAGACGAGGACGACGCCCTGGACCTGGATGTCGACCCCGAGACCGGCGCGCGCCTCACGCCCGCCCAGCTTGCCCAGCGCGAACACGCCGCAAAGATCATCTCTGGCTGGTCCTCCACCCCGCACGAAGACCTCCGCATCCGCGCTTCGGCGCTGTCGATCCTGGGCGCAGCGGTTCAAACCAACCCCTTGGGCCTCGGGCGTCGGGCGCTCGACGACACGGTTGATACCGCGCTGGCGATCCTCTCGCAGGAAACCACAGCGGAAGCCGGGATCCTGCGGCGTGCCGCCATCGTCGCGGTCTCGGCGGTGCTCAACGGCCTCGTGAGAGCCGACGAGGAGGACAGGGAGGGCACCGCGTGGAGGAGCGATGTGTGGCGCGTTGTGGCGCCCAGGGTCGCGGGTATTGCGAGGGTGCTTGGGTACGTTGGTACCACGGATGCGGACGGCCTCGTCAGGGAGCAGGCGGCGGTGGTGGAGGAGAGTCTGGCGGCGGTCGTGGCGCGGGGGGTTGTCGGGGGCGAGGGGGCCGCAACGACTCCCGGAGGAGGGACGGGGATCCGGGTCCTGTAGATTGTGCCATATCGTATGTAGACAGGGGGAAGTCGATCGTACTGCTGCGTGTGTAGTTACCAGCGACATACCGGTCAGTGTCTGTGTCCAACCACACACACACAGATAGTGCCTACGCATGGTTAGCGTGATCGAGAGATAACCACCACACACACATCTAGCCATCCACCGCAGGAGAGACTACATAGGTACATAGCCATTCCGCGAGCCGAAGACCTAGAGTACATACCCGGGTATACATATGTAAATAGATACATCTGCGACGCTTGGCGAGGGGGGGTGAGGAAATCCGGGGAACTGTATTTACACCGCTCGCCGCTAGGGATGTCAAATTACCGATAGATAAAGTGTCACATAAATTTGAAAAGGCTTGGCGGTCATAACTAATAGTTACATATTACTGTGCGACACACCATCCACGTGACTGCAGATACCTAGATAGTGAGGTAACTACATATGTACGTAGGCGATGGGCAGCGCAAGGGGGCGCCTCAAGGTAGGGGGGTGGGGAATCCTTTTTGACGAATTCCAAACCCAGGGGCCGACCCGTGATGTGGCTGCTGCCTTCAGCGAACAAAAGGCGACGAAGCCTGGCTTCAAGAGGTACATTCTACATAGATACATACATACATAGGTAGTTACGTAACTCCAGTGGGTGCTCTGCTGCTGCTGTTCCGCGAGAAGTTTAAAGACCCATGAAAATTGAAATGAAGTGCCCCCCCCCCCCCGGGGATGCGCTGCGGGGTAGAAGGCGGAGGCGTGAGTTTAAAGACCGCCAGCAGCTGCCATAGCCATGCTTGGCAAAAGATATTATGATATGGTCGTATTACCGTTGACATCCCTACTTGCCCCACCCCACCCTCCCAGGAAGCGGTGCGCTTCTGGCATGTGATGTCCACCCACAGTGCGCACATGCCACGC
>Ga0307508_10000410_pt1 | contig 51215 bp, 62 predicted proteins | sample 9_EM_MG_FD_203089 | JGI IMG/M metagenome (GOLD analysis project Ga0307508, IMG submission 203089) | Populus trichocarpa ectomycorrhiza microbial communities from riparian zone in the Pacific Northwest, United States - 9_EM | ecosystem: Host-associated > Plants > Roots > Unclassified | place... | reverse complement strand
TTTTTGGTTGTCCTATTAAAATACCCCCCCCCCCCCCCCCCCCCCCCCCTTCGTCTCCATTCCCAGCCGGGCATTCCTAGCACCACTATGTAACCGTTCGAAGTACGCGCACCTGATGGTTGGTCCTATTCCACACTGCGGCTGAAGCTGGCAGACTAGTGAGCAGAAGGTAAACAAAGTCAGCATTGAATGAATCTATCTCGCGTGATAGGAGGTGAAAAGTTACATCCCAGACTGCAGGTATGGCAGTCAAGCGCCTTGAGCAACCTCGTGTTCCTCCTCGGCGGCGGTTAAACAATCGCGGAGCACGATGAGGAGGCCCGCTAACTCCAAATCTGTCCGCTCTGCTATCGATGGCTCCGGGTCTGCTCCCGATCTGCTCCCGACAGGGCCTGCTCTACTCCCGACAATGCCTTCTCTGCTCCCGAAAGCGCCTGCATCGCTCCGGTCAATAGTAATGCCAGCTCCGGACAGTGCCGACTCCGCGCCCGAGAGTGCGTCTGCCTCCGTCCGCGGTCTCGAGGTCTTTTCCGCCTAACTACCCCGTCGAGACCGGCATCTCCGCCTCCCCGTCCCCAGAGACCATCAAATCCCTCAGTGGTCCGAGAAAGCCATTCCCGGTGATCCGGCGGTGGGGTTATGGTTCGGCTTGTACCACGTCGCCTGTACTCGTGGTTTCTGGCTTCTGCTTGGTAGCCTGCCGGGGCTTGTCGCGGTCGTCGCGCACGCAACGGATCCCTTGCGCAGATCCGCATGCTGGCGTATTCGTCTTGTCCATGGTTCCGGATCGTTCTCGGGGCGCGAAGCAGGAGTGCCCACGGAACCGGTTGCGGTTGTGATACGGCTGAAGGTAGACAGACTCTTCGAAATTGGAGTCGATTGCTCTGGGCCTCCACTTTTTCTCTCTGCCGTAGTATGTATGTAGGGTACGTCTCCAGCCATCTGACGAGCATTGCCCATTTGCAGGGTTGCAGGACAGCATGCCTGTTCCCTTCTTTCTTTTTTCTTCAAACGGTTTACTTGGAGCAACCAACTAGATACAGTTGAATGCCCTGTTCACGCATGTACATACTTCACGCGCAACTGGCGGAAGGGTTCGAGACCGTCCCTTAAATGCGAGGTGCAACATTACCGCACGCCAGACAGACGATGTTCACCGTCACGTGTGCATCTTTAAGGACGCGGATACACCCTCCGGTCTAGTTGCGGACGATCGTGGATATCACGAAGGGACGCTGCCTTCCATTGGGCTGGTTCTGTCCCGGAAAGACGGCCCCAGACCACCGCGAGGCGCTGTCCGGTATTCGTCCACGCCCTCGCGATCAACAAAAGGCTCCGGACACGGTAATACGGAAGGAGCAACAGCTGTTCGTGACGTGGTCACTTCAGCGAATCTGCCTCGCTGTCAATGAGTGCCAAGCCGTCATCGTAGGAACAATGTTCTTTGTTGGGAACTTTGGGATGGGGGAAATATAATCCACTGGAGTGGGGTGCTTTCCTGGAAATGCAGGATAGTTCGTGGCTTCCCGCAAGAACAGTTCTGCGCGGCTGTCTATGATCCACACCGCGTTGACGATCGACGGCGTGAAGAAGCGGTGGTGGCGAAACTGGTGGAGACCTCAATGCTGGCCCAAGTGCGAGCGAAGAAGCAACGCCTCGAGGGCACAGAGGCCCCAAACTCTCTCGAATTTCGAGCGCACTCAATGGCCGAGCGTACGTACGAATCACGGTTCCTCTGCAGGAATAAAATACAGATATCTAGAGTACATGCAGACAGCACCCAGCGAACCCCTGCGCTCCTCCCACCGCGTCCTGAAAGTTCCCACGAATACTGTGCACCCGTGTATTTCCCCCAATCGCGCGCTGCCTCTGTAGCCGTACTATGCGCATGCATATGTATCTCAGTGCTGCGCCAGTGCTGTGTGACTCTACCAGGCTCCAAAGCAAGGCATCCCCATCGCATCCCATCCCATCCCATCCCATCAAAGCCCAGCTCGTCCTCACACCTATAGCCGGCTTCCGGTATGAACAGAGAATCAGTTGACCCCGTAGGACGATAAGAAGACCAGCTACCCGGCTAGCACCACCCCCTCTCCTCCCTTTCAACGCCATCCCTACGTCCTCCTCCCATTGTGTTCTCTCTTTTTTTTTAACTCGTGCGAACACTCACTGTCTTGACCTTGGAGCGAGGTATTCAGTTGCGTAGTAGTTATCTGCTTTTTCGGATCCCCATCTCCCCTCCACGACCACCAACACCAACACCAACACCTCGAGCGTCCCTCGCTCTAGCCGACGATGTTCGCATATCTAGGCGCCCCCGGCGTAACTCCAGCAGCCGTCAACGCGAGCCGGCGATCCGGAACTCCCGGAGTCAGCAGCGGACGTTCCTCGACGCCCGCTGCAGCAGCAGCCGGCCGCTCGTCGACCCCCGGAGGAGGAGCAGGCGGCGGAAGTCGAATGTCGACGCCGGCGGGGACATTTCCCGCCTACCACCCTCCTCCGTCTCACGGCCACTCGAACCTAAACCCCGCTCGCGGCGGCGGTGACGAGAGCGCCGCGTTCTTGGCGGATCTGGTGGACGTTAGGATGCCGCCGGTGGCGGATGCTACCACGCGCGCGTTTAATTGCGATGTCTGCGGCACGGCCTTGTCGGGACGGCCGAGGGTGGAGTGCTTGGAGTGTCGACATTTGGTCTGCAGCGAATGCTATAATTTCGAAAAGGTGTGTACTGCACTGCGCTGTACTGTACTGTACTGTATTGTGGTTGGAGATGAAGAGGTGTGCGGTTGCTGATGAAGAACGTGTTAGACCGCCCCCGGAAACCACAGATTGAGCCATCGACAACAGACACTGCGTCCGAGAGACTACCCAAAGATGCACCGTCCCCACGGGCGCGTGCCGGAGTATTTCTGCGATTGCTGCCACAAGGATTTGACTCGGGAGCCGCGGGCGAGATGTGTTGAATGCAAAGTAACTCTTCCCCCTTTCTCCCTCCTCTCCCCCTCCACCGTATCCATATCTCACCTGATGATTTCCTTTCGCTAACGTACCACAGAACTAGTAATTACCTCCGTCCAGCCCTTTCCCCCTCTCCAGTCTTGCTCACGATGGAAAATTACTCCCCCGCAGTGACCAATGCCTCGACTGCCTGATCCTGGGCGAAACGACACTCCGCCACCGGGTCTCGCACTCGGTGAACGTGATAATCTCGCACATCGCGGCGGCACCGGTGCTGATGGGCAGCGACATGCAGCCAACTGCGCTGCTTGAAAAGCTGATCGACGCGGTGTTCACGTACATCGACAGCACGTTCTCGCCGCGGCACACGTCACTGCTCGAGCCGTCGGCGCTCTCTGCATTCTACAGCAAGATCGGCGTCTCGCCCGCCGACAACGTCTTCCGCTCCGCCGACGACGACGCCTTGGCGCGCGAGTTCTCGCGCGCGGGCTGCGAGTACCATCTCGTCTCCGACTGCGCGGGCGCGATCGCGGCGCGCGCGAAGCCCTGGGCTCCCGACCGCCTCGACACCACGCCGCGCGCGCCCGCCCTCACACGCCAGGGCTGGTGCCGCTGGTTCGTCCTGCTGTGCTGGAAGGACCCCGACCTGGCCCACTTCGTGCTCTGCAACTCCCTCGCCACCGGCAAGGTGTACAGCAAGCGGAAGGGCGAGCCCTATCGCCTCAGCTTCCCGCGGGAGAGTCTGCCCCGGCTCCAGCAGGTCCCCGCCCCGCCGCCGCCCACCATGCCGAGGGTCGCCAGGAGGAGGAGTGTCGGCGCCGGCGCTTCTGGGAGCCGGCCGGCGAGCCGCGGAGCCTGAGATAACTAACCTAGCCTACGTATGCGTTGTATCATCACGGACTGTATGATGGATTCGTGTTCACGGCCGTTTATGTGTTATGTGCTTATGTATACCCACGAATCACGAATAAAAAGTTGCTTCTCTTTCCATGCATCACATCATCGCATCATCTCATCCATGTCTTGTCTTGTCTCACATCGCGTCAGTAACTTGTCTCACTCTGGAATATCATCCCATTTCCAACCAATAGAAAGCCTCTCAACGTCCTTACTTACATAAACCTACAATACAACACAAAATCTTTTACTCCGCAACTCCCCTACAAAACACATCCCCTCATCTTTCTTCCTCTTGCCATTTCTTGCCCCTTCCCCCCACGCCTCGTGTATAATACTGCACGGGGCAAACCAGTAATCCGGGGAAATTAAAAAAAAGGTAGCACGACCGCACACCACAAAAAAACAAAGCACCAAAAAAAAATGAACGACAAGAACAGAAAGCAAGTGGAGCAAAGTAAACAGCAATAAGAACCGACCAAAGCTGAAGTAGCGCTAGACTACTATAACGCTAGGATGCCGACCACTGACAATACCAAGGCTACAATGCTTCCTCGCAGGACTGGTACGATGGCGGGTGCAGCGTCGTTCGTGTTGCCCTGGGTAAAGACGTTCTTGCCGGTGGTGGTGGCGCCGATGCCCTGGTCCTCCGAGTCGTCAGTGCCGGTTCCGCTCGGAGTTGCCCGGTTCCCGGAGCCTGTTCCGGCACCGGTGAGGCCGGGCACGGTTTCGACGTCCTCCAGGCCAGCGCCGGACGACGAAGCGGCAGCGTCCAAGTCGGTGCCGGAGCCGAGGAAGGATTTGAGGACGGTGTTCTTGTCGCTGATTACGACGTTCTTCTGAAGGCCGGCGGTGCTGTCGTAGTAGTACGACTTGGAACCCTTCTTGGTCGCGTCCGAGGGTGGCTCGTAGCACTCGACAATGACGTCTTTTACCTGCACGTAGTAGTAGCCCGGGTCCTTGATGTCCGCGTGGTTGGTCCAGTCGATTTTGCCCCCGGCCCAGTTGATTGTGCCTATGTCGTTCGAGGCGAGACCGCCGGGCCACAGCGAGAGCTGGACGCGGGATGGCGTCTGGGGGAAGTCGAACTGCTTGGAGGTGGAGTTGTAAGTGTCGGATTTCTTCAGCGTGCGGCCGGTTTTGCCGTCGACTTTCCACACGATGGTGTCCTCCGACCAGTCGATCTCGTAGGTGTGCCACTCGTCGAAGGTGGCATCGGTCGAGATGTTGCCGCCATGAGTGTCTGCCCGGAACAATTTAGATTTTCCCTCTCCCTCACTGAGCACAACTGGGGTATGGGCGAGCACTGACAGTCAGGAATTCCCTGGAAATAGTAGTTGGTCTGGGTGGTATCGAGTTGGGTGCCGACCCACTCGAAATCGATCTCATCCTTCATGTCGCTCATCATGATGAACGCGGACACAACACCCGCGCCACGCGAGGTCTTCATGGTCGCCTTGATGTTTCCGTACCAGACGTATCTCGTGCTGGCCATGACCGTGCCCACCGTCTTGGGCGCCATGGTCAACAGCAGAGTTCCGTCGTCAGTGTTCATCGGAGTGCCGTCGGCGACCCAATCGTACCTCGTGGCGTCGCCCAGATACTTGGTTTTGTCGGCAACCTTGGTGAGGTCGTTGAAGGTGTGCTTCTTGCTCTGGCAGATGGGCGCCGCAACGCACGACTCGAGCTGATTCGAGAACTTTGGATCGCAGCCTCCCAGACAAAAGGCGCCGATTCCGCACTGGCCATATTCTGCACGACCGATCCGGAAAAAAAACGACGTCAGCGAGCACACCCCGCGCACACAGAGGAGTAAAAGCACAAAATCGCAAGAACGTACGCGAGCAACACGGCTTCGACTCGGGACACTTCCCCAGGCTCGCACCGCACTCCTGTTTTATCTGTGCATATGCCGCGGTAGCGAGGACGGCCGCGCCAACGAAGGCCGCTTTCAACAGTTGTACCATGGTACAATACCGGATTGATCGCCGCTTTGAGGAGAGACGGAGGGAAAAATAAATAAATAAGGGGAGCAAACAATGAGAGTGGAGAATAGAGCCAGATAATGAGCGGTTGGAGTGGGGAAAGAAAAGCTGCTGCTGCTGTTGGTCACGTACAACGGTCCAACAAGACGAGTGATGAAGAAAGAACTTGTGAGCGAACAAGTCCTTTCTGGTGGTGGACAAACGAACGGCTCAAACGATCGAAGGAAAGACGGAGGACATGTATGTACTGTCAAGTACAGGAATCAGGTAAGGGGAAAGGGAAGGGGGTGGAAGGCGAGACCAGCTCGGGTGTCAGCAGCACTCAGTTCCTAAGTGCCCGCCACATCGAGCTAGCTAGCATTGTTTCCCAGACGCCAATTTCCATGTGTGGGGTGCTCATTCCCGCGGTACGAACAGTCCCACGGCCAGCCCGCACTAGTTCTCCAACGCCTTCATTCTTAGCTGTGTTGTTCCCGGGATGGAAGGAGCTGCCCTTGTTCTTCCTCAACTCGTTTACCCCTTGTTTAACAGACGCATGTCTCTCTCTCACAGATCCCTCCGTTCGGGCGGCATTTTAGGTAAGCATGCACGTGTGAGCTTGCCCCTTCCCTTCCACCCGTCGTCGAACTCTCCACGCGTCTGGAAATGTCAGACGAGACCCGCATACATAGATATGTCGCAGGCACAGGTATATAGTGCACCCCGCTGTCGCGACTTGACGTGCGCGATGTGGAGCGAAGCCCCGTTCGCAGGGAGCAGCCACTATCTCCACCCGTTGGCGTTGAAGCCGGCCGTGCATTGCCACGCACGGCGCCCAGACCCAGCTGCGTGCAACCGACGGCGACCGTCCCCCGTCGTTCGTAACAGTGACACCGGCCGTTGGGCATCTGGCAGCGTTGCGTGAGTCGGTGAAGGGTGCATACGTAGGTGCTCCAACTCCGTTCCCCGAAACTGCATATGTAGATAGAGCACTTACTGTAGATTGCTCGTGTGGAAGGGGGGGCAATTCTTTGCCGCCGGTCAGGCTCTTCCGCGCATGGCGCCGCTCATGCTGGACAACAAAATCGATCAATGCATCCATCCGGGAAAGGGCAGGTCACGGGTGTGAGCTGGATAGCGGCGATAGCGAATGTATAGATATGTAGACTGCATAGATATCTAGAGCACACACAGGTACGCCGCCATAGTCTAGATAGGCTAAATGCGAGTACATATGATTAAACAAAAGAAAAAAAAACACAACACACATAGGCAGCTAGTGGTTAGCGTCCCTGCGGTTGCCGAAATCGGTGTAACCCCCGTGATGGCACAAGGGAATCCCTGGCGAGTGATATCGCGTGTATGCGCCGTGTGGCAGAGGTATGCAGTACCATACTCGGCTACGTATGTAGAGTATGCAGCCCCGCGCGAGCGAATGAAGCTGCTCGGAGTGCGAACGAATCGAAGCTACTCGCTCGGAGTGCAAGCCTCTGCATCCCCCCCCAGCACCAGAGTCCGGTCTCGAGTCCGCCACAGCCCGGCCAGCAGCCCGGATCTAACATACGCACCGACGAATTAAGTGCTTATATCGGCACCGACTTCGACTATATAACGGCGGAGTCCACGTTGATCGCAACCAATTACGGCAAGAGACGAACGCGCCGATACCTGCGGCCCAGCAGTATATACATATGTATGGTATCGCAACGGCTCCAGCGACAGCCCGGAGCACCACAGCTACATATGTATGTACGCCGCAGGTCAGATTCCGCATGTCAGACGCCGCATGTCAGACGCCGCATGTGGCGCGTCGGTGCGGGGTAACTACGTCATAATCTGTCACTCGATTACTCGTGCCCCCCCCCCCTTTGGCGGTGGATCAGATGGGGGCCGAGAAGCCTTAAAACTCGCTCTGCTGTGGGAAACAATCTAGATGAGGGTTGAGGCATATTTGTGTCGCGACGAGCGTTGGTCTGACAATACAGACAGAGACTCCCAAATCTGGGCGAATTCCTCCACCTGGAGAGGTTACACTCAGCTGTCCTGGAATACTCCCTGGGCAGGTCATCTGGGATGACTTATCAACGAGCCTGGCTGCTGCTCCAGAAACCAAACTCTCGCTGCGATTGGAGTGTGCTTAATTATCTAGTCTCGATCCTACTAGGTAGGCGTTCTCGGGCCCTGGGTTCGGAGAGAGTGATTCTCTTTTCCAATCTGGAGTCCAACTCCAGGCCCGCCATCATCAAAGCTGGCCGCGTGCGAGTAATGAAGCGAGAAAAAAAAGTTAGATCGTGATGGGTTTGGGTAAAGGGGGGGCTTACAACGAGCAGCCTGTGGACCGATCGAGGTCGGGGTCAACAGCTGACGGGAGCCGGACAGTGTGTGTCTGCATGCATCGCCATGATTTAGATGGGTCGCACGCGATCAATGACAAAACCAAAAAAAAGGGGGGGGATCGTGATGGGTTGAGGAACAGCCGCTGTTCCTCCACACACCGTCATTCATGGCCTCTGTGGAAGAGGAGAATGTAGGAGCCTGGGGGTACTTTCTTTTGTCTTTCTTTCTCTTTCTTTGTCTTTCTTTTGTGGTTTCCTTGGTGCGCTCTACTACTTTTAGGAGGGCAAAGGGGAAGGTAACAGGTTGTCTGCCCGCAGACTGATCGAGGTTGGGGTTGGACAGTGGACGATTTGGTTATCGCCATGATCTAGATAGGTCGCACGCGATTAGTGAATAAGAGATCAAAAAAAAAAAGCTGGGTCGTGATGGGTGCTCGAGAGCAGTGCCTCAAGCGTCTGCAAGGTCTGGTCGGTATCGTCACGATCTGGAGTCGGAGCGAATCATCAGCTGAGATTCTGTCTCATGATCCTGTTGCTCGGCCGAAACACGGCCGAGCACAGCACGATCCATCACAACACACGCAACCAACCAACCGCAGGCTGTTGGGGACCATTAATTCATATCTTCACCCATCCATCTCGGCACACGAACACACAATCCATCCGCCCTCCCCCCCCCCAAAAAAAAACACATCAAAAAATCAAAACCAAACATGAGATACAGAGCGGACAAAAACTCCAGTGGTATCGTTTACATATGCGCGCTAAAAAAATTCTCCTCTCCACAATTCTCGTGGTCATGCAAGTCATGTGAAAAATGGCACACAAGCACATTCACACACAAACATGAGACTCGTTTCATTAAACACACACACACACACAAACATATCAATTGGCCTCACCCGAAACTTTCCTGAACCTCGCCTCTGGCTTCTGCAACAGCTGAGCCTTGCTGTGGCCCTGGACATTCCAGTCTCCGATGGGTACGCTGGCATCTCCTTCGTCGTCGGACGCCGCCGGCGGGATGTAGCTGTTCTTCTTGAGCCCCATCGGCTTGCCGGGCATGCTCGAGATCGAGAGCGGCCTGGCGACGCGGGAGCCGCGTTTCAGGTTCGGCGCGGCGAAGGAGACGGGGGACTCCGGCACGTCGTTGCGCTCCGCCTGTCCGTATCCGGCGCCGAGCACCTCCTTCTTCGGCGTGCTCTCGCCGAAGTCGATGCTGTCGATGTCGAGGGTCTGGTACGTGTGCTTGCTGGGGGCGGCGCGGGTCGCCGCGAAGGGGACCTTCCTGCCCAGCGGTGCCTCCGAGTCGTGCGTGATGGTGCTCCAGCGCTGGTCCTTCTCGTTGACGGCGAGACGCGGGTCGTCGTCGCCCACGAACGGATTGTGGTCCGGCGGCAGAACCGACAACTTGCGGAAGCAGTGGATCAGGTAGAGCGAGAACCCCAGCGTGATAGCTTTCAACCCGCCGGCGGCACACGCCAGCGCGAAGACGCTGAATACCACCGTCGCGTCCGCGCCCGCGGGGTCGTGGAAGATGGTCGACCACGAGCGATCTAGCCCGGCGGTGTGCTGGCGCCACGCTAGGATGCCGATGTACGCGTAGAGGCTGATGAGCGTGATGTCGAGTCCGGAGGCGAGAAGGAAGTAGACCTTGGAGCTACTAGGGGTCTTGAGGCGGTAGGATCCGGTCAGGTGGTAGATCGCGTAGACCAGGTGCACGATGGCTACGGCAGGGGGGGCGCGGCAGATCCAGCCCGTGGCGAATTCGATCTCACGGATGAAGAGGAGACAGACGAGGAGGCCCATTGCGCCCAGGAGCTGGAGAAGGCGGAGGAAGATGCTCAGATAGCGGGATACCGTGATCATCGTCTTGGATACCGGGCATGCGCCATCGCGAAGGGAGGGGCGTGGCAGGAGCGCGCTGTTGCTGTCCAGGTCTATGAAGGGCCCGTGCTGGGGAGGCTTTGGAGTGGCATCGCGCGCGGCCTCGAAGGCTTGCGTTACGGCCTTGGGGTTGAAGCGTGCGGTTGGTGTGAAGTCAGGGGAGGAGAATTCGGGAAGGAGGGGTTGGTGCCGCGAAGCCAAGGGGGCATGGTAGTGCGACATCGTCGGGTACCGTTGAGGTCGTGCCCGGTGGATGTGGTGGGGGATGGAGAGGTTCGGGCGTGCGGACGTGATGAGTTTTATTGGTAGTGGTATTTATTGTTGTCGCCTTGATTGAGTGGTTGCTGTGGAAACTCACGGCGGTTAAGGTGGATCACCACACCACCCCGCGTCTGGATCATCACCAACCACGAGACTCCCAATTGGGTTCATACTTTCATATTCATAACATTGGGCCATATCCACGTAGCATGATCCACTACGTGTGCAATACCGTCTTCGTATTATACCCATTCTAGAGAAGAAATCTAGGCGAGGTAGTATCTAGCAGACAGTATTCACCGCCATCGTGCACCGATCGTGTGCAACCGACTCCGGAGGTACCTATCGTCATCCTGCCCCGCCAATTCCAATACCGCAGAAACCGCACTCAACACAAAAAATCACTGACAGCCTTAACTCCCCACAGCATCTCTCCTAAAAACCTGGCCTGTGTGACCAACAAGCCCATCCTACACTTCTCCTCTGTATTCATTCCCTGCACGCCGATCCAGTCCGCAGCGCTGACTAGCTCCGGCTGGATACAGATGCGCTTTAGATACCTCCTTGTCGAACTCTCGAGCGCCAGCTTGATGTCCGAGTACCTGAAGTCGTCCTTCTGTATATTTACTAGCCGCAGGCTGTAGTACCAAGCTGCTTCGTTGACGGAGCGGGTGTTCGGGATGGTGATGGGGGTTGGCGAGGGTGCGGGGGGCGACTCGAAGAGACCATCGTCAGAGCTATCGGCGTCCATCGCTTGCCGGAAGTAGTCGTCGAGAAGGTCTACGCAACTGTCAAGGTAGGAGCCGAAGATGCAACTGGCGTTATCCCAGGAGAACTCCTCCATCGAGAGGACTTCGTAATCACTCCGGTTAGGGTCTAGTTGGTCGGCGGTGAGGCGCTCTTCACTGAGGAATTTGGAGTGGGCGTCAGCGACCATATTGGCTTGCTCGCCTATGCTTGCTAGTGCCAAGTCGAAGATCGAGCTGGTTGAGCTTGAAGGGGAGAGGATGTGATCCTTTAGCATCGATAACGGCTTTCCTCCCGACATCGCGGAGTATACGAGGAAAGGGTTTGAGTTCGGAGCCGAAGATGAGAGGGAGGCGGCACTGACACTGGGGAGTTCGTCACTGGTGCCGCACTCGTCGAAGGATTTCCGCCGCTTGAAGGTTCGGGCCCTGGTGGGTCTGGAATCCTCAGCTTCGGTAGGCTCCAAAGAATGAAGGATCTTCGGCGATGTGGAGTAAATCGCTGACGAAGAAGCCGGCGCAGATCCATTTGATAAGGTCCTCCATCTCTCGGGTACTGTATCGTGCTGGACAGCTTTCGCGACCCGTTTCCTTCCCGTCAATCCCAGGAAACTCCCATCGGCTCCCTTCATTCCAGAGTCGGACGGATTTTTCGGGTGGCGTGTGGGTTCGCTCGCCATATCTGCAGACAAAGAAACGGACGGCGCGAAACTACCGAATGGAGCCACGGGAGTACTGGTTTTGACTGTTCCACCGAGTAGATCGGCCTCTGGCAGAACACCCCATGCAAGGGCAAGTGCGGACTTCCCGTGGTAGAATGACAGCACCAGGATTGCTTCGACGACTTCGGAGACGCTCCACCGGGATTCCAATCCGTTGTCACTGTGCACAAGGTAGGATATATCATCGGAAGATATTGTCCATGGGACGTGCGCAACTGAAGGAATATCAGCATCTATTTGCATATAACCATCTAGGTCAGGTAACATACGCGCTTTATTGAGATTGGCGATTCTCTGCAGTTTGGTAGGACAGTACTGAATTCCCTTGAGCCATTCAACAGGGCCCCCAACTGTCAAGAGCTTTTCGGAAAGCAGATTCTGAAAATATTGGCATCTCTTCTCGGCTGCGGCCATCACACCCAAGTATATCCTCCACGTCTGTGGTAGCGGGCCATCCATCGAGTCATCCGAGAGGAAAAGGTCGGTCACTCGACGATTGATCTCGGCGAATTTCGGGAACTGAAACAGCACTTTGTTGAAGTTGTTGATACGGCCTAGATGTGATGATTAGACGGAAGCTGAAACTTTCCGGGGGCATAAGAAAAAAGAGCTACCAGTTCGTGCGTATGTCTGCATCTGCAATGCCCGGACTTCGTCGCTTGGCTCCTTCGCTTTAGGAAAGTACTTCGACACAGTTCTCCGCCCGTTAGCACGACGTTTAAACTTCCCACCAGCTCCGGGCGAGGGAGGTGTTTGGAAGAGCGAAGAGATCAACGATGCTGCAGCACGTCTTGTTGTTCTCCCGATACTACTCGCGATGGGCATCCTTCCCTTGGATCGTGACCGCTGCCTATCCGGAATCATGATTCCTACCGGGAAAGAATCTCTCGAGGAAATGTTGCCTTCATCGTCATCGTCCGACGGCGTATCCAACGGACTGGGGGACTTTTCGGACGGAGTGGCCGTTGGTGTTCCAGCCGGCTCAGGGTAGTCCAATCCTATAGTATCGCAGAGAGGTACGAATACAGACGGCCCGGTTGGTGGGATGATGGGTAACTGGGCTCCTGCTCTCTATTAGCTGTTAGGCAACAAGCTTCAGTCATTATTTTGCGGATAAGAAAGGGAGGATGGTCACCTCCGCGCGCTGCAGAATAGCCTGACACCCTTTCCTAACGTCCCTGTAGACGCAGTCAACGGAGAATCGAAGCAACCAGGTGAAGTAGTCTTCCAGATTGATCCTCATCTGCTCGACTCCCCAGGTTTCGTCCGCAACGAGCTTTCCCGCCCAGCTCACCTCTGCCACCGAGAAATCGATGATTCCCAACCCCCTGTTGGAAAACCTAAACTCCTGATCAATGGGATAGCTGGACGTGTCCGAAAGGGATATCGCGCATTCGCCGCTAAACACCGACCACCCGGGCTCGTCTCTATCCGGTGTTTCTCCAGCCGTCGAGTCTTTCCGTCTTGGGTAGCCGTTGTTAAACACATCATCACCGTCCACGCCAAAGAGGTCGTCGAACTGCATCAACGTCGAATCCCTCCTTAGAATACTGCCCGTGGGATTGGAGAAACCCGAGCCACTGCTCGAATGTCTCGCGAGGGGCGGTCTCCCCGTGCGCATCGGGGATATTGGCGTCCTGCAGTGATACTCCAGCCACGAGTGGGTCCAGAATTCCACCACATACCCGATGGTCTTCAGGGCCTCCTGTCGAATCGCCGAGTCGGGCTCGAAAAAGCACTGGAACAGTCCGTGGCGGAATGCATTGGCGGCTTCTACACAACAGTGAAGGCAAAAAAATATTACGTCAGCGCGCCCATTTGTCTGCGTCTCCGAACGCCATTTACCGAGCTTTGGCAGCGTATTGTGCCCCACCATATCGACCGACCGATGATGGTCTTATGATCTCCCGAGAAAAGCGGTAGAGTGCAGTGTGGTAGCTCGACGTGCTGGCGGTGTGAGTGTGGGTGTGTGACTGGCTGGCTGGCTGGCTTGATGGATTGGCTGATTGGGCGGTTTGTAGCGATACGGCTGAGGTTGCAGCTTTCGGTCGAGTCTGGTCCACTCACGAAGTTGGGAATGTCAGTTTTACTGGTACTGGTACTGGATGAAGAGAATAGGTTGACTTTTAGAGGTAGGGGGAGAGCATACCGCAAGCAGCTGCTTTCCCGCGAGATATGTCAACAGCTCAGCTGCCAGAAGGTAAGATGCCGTCAAGCTACTAATAGCATGCGCGGAAAAGAGATAGATAGATAAAGAGAGCCGTATGCAGAGTTAGAGCTGATGCAGGAGTGGGGATTCGCGCGATTCACTTGAGGCTACGGCGCTAGTGATCAGGTGGGTAGGTTAGGTAGGGGTGCAGGGGAGTAACTATTGGGGTGGCAGAGCAGTAGTGGAACGCTGAGTGCGGGAGAACGTCCTTAGCGGTGAGGGTTGGAGGACGAGCAGCGAGTTAGGAAAGGGTCCCTGCGGGTATGTATGGAGGGCTATGCATGCACCAACGAACCGCTCTCTCCTCTCCTTGGTAGATATGTAATCTGACGAAAGGGTCGCGCACGAGCAGACGATGCTTTCTGGTTCTAGTCTCTGCAGTGGTTAGAGATTGCCGAGAGAAGAATAGCGTATGGTAGGGTTGCACTGGTGGGGGCAGTGGTTGAGGATGATCTTGTTCGGCGATGCAGATGCGGCCAAGCAAAATGAGTGGGGAGCAAGTCTGGAAGCGTGATGGTGGGGTGGTTGTCGATAGTGGAGGTGAGGACAATGGCGATGTTGAGGGTGATGGTTGCTTCCGTTGTGCCTACAGGTTTGCGTGGAAGTGCAATTGAAGCTCGGGCCAACTCCCGCCCAACCACTTGGGTGCCTATTCATTCCGATTGCGTCATTGGTTCAATCGGCAGCGACCGCGAAGTCGTGCCAAGGCGTTTCCGATCACTTCTCGTCAAGCATCTCCACCACACTTCCACAGCAGACACTATTATTTACTTACTCATGGTTACCTAACCCGCTCCTCCCGCATCGAGAAACGTCGTCCTCCAATCAACTAGCGCATCCGTCGCGATCAGATCACCAAGAAAGCCTTCTGCAAGCCCCTCGCGCACATACATATATATCTCAAGTTCCATACACACACACACATACATACACACACACACACACACGCACACCCGCATACAAGGCACACTACATATCTGCATACGGCACAGCTCGAATGGTGAATCCGGCTCGCCTTACTCGGCTGCTTCCCCGCATTCGCAGAAGCCCGTCCAGCATCACGACGTCGTTTCTACCCTGCAGATTCCCAGCAGCAGTCCCCGCAACATCGCGCAACTTCCATCCCTGTGGCAGCGATAGTCGCCACGCAGGCTTCCGTCGCGAACACGAACACCAGCCTCAACAGCAGCAGCAACAACAACAACAACAACAACTGCAACCGCTCCGGGACGACCTGATCACGTCCGAGCCGACGCGCGGCGAAACATCCACGGACCGCTTCGTCGCCGACCCGCCCGTGGACACCTTCTCGTCCCTGAACGTGTATGGGGATATCCTCCCGCCCGGCTCCGCCATCGAGACCATCTACGACGACGGCTTCATCTTCAGTAGCGGTGTGCGCTTCTTCGACGGCTCCGGCGCGCTGATGGTGCAGGGTGAAGTGTTCCGGTGGCAGCCGGTGGAGCGCGGCGGGGTCGAGGAGGAGCAGGCGCTACGGACGGGGGTGCTGGAGCTCGGGGAGGAGGTGTGGGGTGCGCTGGACGTTGTTGCTCCCAAGCCTGGTAGATACTCGCTCACTCACTCGTTTCCGATGTGCTACGGGGGCTTACACGATGGCTGCTAGAACTGTTGATTGTTGGCACCGGCCGAAGAACACTGCTGCTTTCGAGCAAGGACCGAGCGAGGATCACGGACATGGGCATGCGAATGGACGTGATGGACACTACACATGCGGCTGCGCAGTATAACCTCCTCGCTACGGAAAGGTCGCCAATGACTGTGGCGGCGGCTTTGATGGCCGATGCATTTGGCGATCGGAAAGCGTGAGCTACCTGTACCGTCGAATGATAAGGATTCCGCTCCTTCGGAAGTATTCGGAGCGTGCGGTGTGCGGACTCAGTTGTCACCAGCCCCCAGGAGTCGAGTCGAGTCGTTCGTGATGAGGGGTAGCATGTAGAGTAATAGCAAAGGCATCTCATCGCCGATCGTGCCAAACTCCACTCTCCCAGCGCTGCCGATTCGATCTGTAATGTCCCTTTAAACGGATCGGTCAATCTAGCCCTAAGCATGTCTCCGAGCCTCGGCGTTGCAAACGAAAACGGTTGCAGATTGAACTGATACATTTGTGGAACGGGCATGTGGGCCATCATCAGATCGTAATGATGGATGTAAACCCATGCGAGAGACCTTCCAGGCCAGTCGTTCACCCTGCATGCATGCAGTCGTCCTTCGAGAATGATCTCAAAAGCAGAGCAATAACACAAAATTTGATGTGGTATATGAGATTCACAACGTTACTGAAATACCCGCATTCAACAACCCCTCAATTCCACCCATCACCTCGTAACGACAAAGGACAAAAGCAGTCCGGTCTAGCCTAATGCAAACACCTCTTGAAGTCGCCATGGTAGTGATCCAGCTCGTCTTTATGGAAGTTAAGGACATCGACAGAATCCTTCTTCAGCTCCTCGAGCGACCTGCCCATCCACTCATACTTTGCGCCTTCGTCGGTCTTGGCACCGCCCTTTTCGCGCAGGAGGTTGGTGACCTTCTTGAGGTCCAGTTGCAGATAATCCGCCAGAAACTGGCCAATCTCGGTGTTTTCGTGGTTGCCGTGGAGACGCTCGGTTCCTTTGCTGCCGTAGATATTGACCTGTTCACCGCTTAGTGGAAGGGCAGAGTAGGGTAGGAAGGGTGATCAGTACATCAACACCGGAATGACCGTGGGTGCTCCAACCGATCTGGGCACGGCGGGAGAGCATATCGGAGAAGACCCACTCCGAATCGAGCTTGTGGGCCTTCAGAGCCTTTATCTCGTCTTCCGTAGTATCGACGATTCCGGAGCCCTCCTTGAGGAGAGTGGTGCGGATGAACTCGTCTTCCTTCGTGTCCGAGGTGGAAGGATCGTAATCGCGATACGCTGCGGCGAGATATGCCGAGGAGTGGCTTGCATTCGCGAGGACCTCAGGGTACCAGAGGTAGTCTGGGTATGTCTCGTGGATCTGGCGGGCAGTGGCGAGGCCACCGGTCTCGTGGTCACTGGTGGAGACAAGGACCGCGTCGTGGGATTCCACCCATTTCAACACGCGAGCGAAGGTCTTGTCGTAGGCGAGTACTTCATGGACCTGGGCGGCGGGGTCATTGCTGTGGCCGGCGTGATCGATGCGGCTGCCTTCTACCATGAGAAAGAAGCCTTGCTCGCTGTCTTTTGTAGCAGCTTCCAGGGCGTTGAGTGCAGTCTCGGCCATCTCGTCCAGACTGGGATAGTCGGAGTCCTTGCGGTCAAGGTCGAAGGGAATGTCGGTTGGCGCGAAGAGGCCGAGGAGGGGGAGAGAGACAGCTTTGCCCTTCTCGAGGCGGTCGAAGCCCGCACGGTCATCTACGTAGTGGAACCCGTGTTTCTTCTTCGCGTAGGATACCATGTCACGGTCGTCGGCGCGACAGGAGCCGAGGGTGCTGTTGGGGAGGAAGTGGCAGCGACCACCGCCCAGCGCCAGGTCGAGCACCAGGCCGAGAGGGTAGTCTCCCAACTGATGCTCCGCAATACGGTCCTCCTCGGAGCGGAGGTTGACGTGAGCCGAGAAGCACGCTGGTGTAGCATCGGTAAGTCTCGTGGTCACCACCAATCCCGTCTTGTAGCCCGCCAACTTCGCCGCCTCGAGCACGGTTCCGCACGGGGTTCCATCGGGCAGGACCGAGACCGCGCCGTTGTAGCTCTTCAGTCCGCAGCTGAAGGCTGTGGCTCCGGCCGCGGAGTCGGTAACGAGCGACGACGTGGATCTCGTCCGCGAAGTGCCGATCAGGTTCTTGTCGAGCGTCAGCTGCTGGGCCCAGGGCAGGTGCTTAACGTGCTGAAGGAACGATCGTGTCATCGTCAGAGACGTCGGGCCCATGCCATCGGATACCATGAACACCACATTCCGCTTTCCTTTCGGGGGGAACGCGGTTTCCATGGCGCCGCGGTTGGGAACGCATATGTAGGCGACCATGATTACCGCTACTCACGCCCACGGTTCGTCAGCTACTGCTCTCCGACCAACTCGCCGTCGTCTTCGCCGTCGAGCTTACCCAGCGTCGCCAAACCAGCCCACACTCCAAGTCCAACCTTGATCCAGTCCCCGTTTCGCGTAGCCTTTGCGTGCCGGGTCTGTTTCCAGTCCTTCCTCAACAGCCCATCTTCAGGACTGTCATCGCTCTGCTCGCTGCTCGCACGGCTGGAAGCAAGAAGTGGCTCCGAAATGCTTCCCATTGCTCGTTCGCGCGTGCGTGAGTGTGTATGTCCGCGTGGTGTTCTGGCCGTAGAGGAGAGTTGTGAATATGTGGAGTATGGTGCATAGAGAGAGAACAGTGCTTGCTTGCCGCCCAGAGTCTGAGCTTGATTTGTAAGGTACAAGGGTGATGGTGGAGCTGCTAATCTCGGCTAACGCACCTGATGCAGGGCGGACTCCGGAGCATTCGAAGGGAAAATCCATGGAGGGGACACGTCAACTCTTCGGAACCCATTCCGCTGCTGCACTGTAACGATCATCGTTGAGGTCCCGCAACAGATCTAGCTATTTCTTTTTTGCACCGGAAGGATCTTGTGACGAACTTCTAGGCCAGCATCCAGATTCGATCGCTCGGCCTTCGTCCTTTACAGAGCAGACGCCTTCCCAGACGGCGACGCAGCCTACCACGTGTCTCTAAAATTGGTGCTGCGTCCGAGCAGAAGAGTGATATCTCGTTATATCATGTCACGGAGGCTTCAGATACCCAGATACCTGAGGACAGAATGCGCCGGAAGAGGTTCAACGTGATCTGCAATACATCTGCATACTCCAGACGGCGGGCGTACCTCTTTAGTCGTGAGAATTACCACAGCAGAAAGCTATAGAGAAACGTGCTGGTCAAGATACCCAGAAATGGAGGAGTTGCGTAGAACACCACGAAGGTAGATTGCGGGCGAAGCATATCCTGCACGGCAACAAATATAGTATTTTTGGTGGGGGAGTGGCATAGGCATAGTTACTGAGACCCAGGTGGTATTCTGCTGTGCTGGCGATTATTATTCGCTTCTGTACAGGCGATTTTGATATGCTAGATCATGGCTATGTCGAGACCTGGACACCTATCCTGTTGTAGTCCGGTAGGTGCTGCATGTAGCAATCTGCCTGCCGCTCACTGAGCAACTGGAGATGTAGGCACACAATAAATACTTGGTATTCAGGTTTCGTAGTTCGCAGTTGTGGCATCGAGTGATGAAGAATGAAACGAAACAGCGACAAGAGATACACACGAGCTAGCTACCCATGCACCGAGTAACCTTACAACCTCAACTATTTTGTCCTAAGGAAACGCGTCCAAATTCAAACCTGTCCACCGTAGCCCAAAATCCTCCTCAAATGCAGTGACCGAATGGCGTCAAGCAAGGTAGTCCCCACGTTAGAGAAAGCTATGTGGCCACCATGTTGATAGGAGCCAAAGGCCGACAGGCAGCAGCAGTGTCGCGCGAAAGGGAGAGCAGCGACTTACAGATTCACATCCATCTCGCACACGCGCCGATCGATTCTGGAAACCAAAGCCCCTGAAGTAGAACCCCGATTACTCAAGCAACAAACCCATCTCGAATTGAACTACAAAACACAGGGAGAAGAGCAAAAAAAGAGGAAACAAGCGAGCGAGCGAGAAAAAAACCCCAATCAAACGAGCAAGAAGAACCCACATACTGAGCATTTTCCAGTTCATGCGCGCCGGTAGATGTTTCGGTGATCCGTAGTGTGCCGCAAGAGCCGTTCATTCTTCTCCTCTCTACCTGCAAGGCACCGTATATCACCACGAACCGAAATCACTAGCCCGCAAAACGAAAATAGAAATAAGATGAACGATTGTGCCCACATTAGATTTCACTGACCACCATTTCAAGCCGGACCTGTAGGTGCATTGGGCCTAAACCGTAGCCGTCGAAGAGGAGGAGGCGCTCGATGGAACGATGCAGTAGCGGGCGAGTGAAGCTCGTTTCTCTTCCTATAGATAGCGAAGCAAGCAAATTAGCACTCGGTGGGATATCGTGAAAATCACTGGATGTACTCACCGGACTGATGTTATCACCGTAAACCAGCTTAGTTTCGCGTTTGGGCTTGACAACTGGCATGTCATCCTGCTTCTCCGCGGGTCTTTCGGACACAGGCTGAGGTAGAGTGCCGGAGGTTGCGCCAGTGGCTGGCTGAACTTCCGTCCTTGGCGTCGTTACGTGCTGCGGCCCTAGTGGTATGGAATTGGCAGGGCTAGGTCTAGAAGGGAATCCTCCATAAGGCTGAGGTGGCGTCTGTTGGTGGGGATTGTTGTAGCCAGCGTTAAACTGCTGAGCCTGACCTTGGGCATATGGAAGTGCAACCGGTTGACTAAACTCATGGTGGTGATGCTGCGGAACAGGCGGACTCCATTGTCCGGTCGGTGGCGCCGACACATGACCTCGACCGAATCCACTGGAAGGGTTCGCGAAGGAGGGTCGTGGCGGCAGACCCGGAACGTTGGGTTTTGGCGGTAAACCAGGGATCTGGTGGGGTAGCGGAAGTGATGGCGGTTGTTGGTGGCGCTGCTGTACGTGAGGAGGTGGTACCTGCTGGAACTGGTTGTGAGGAGGGCTATTGAACGGCGGCGCACCATAGGCAGCAGGCGGTTGCTGATAACCATTGAACGGCGGCTGAGGTCCACCACCACGACCGAACGGAGCAGGAGGCTGTTGCGGCGGCTGTTGGTAAGGCGGCGCGTACGGAGGAGCGGCGTAGGTGTTGTGAGGGGGATGCTGTCCGTAGGACTGGGGCTGGAACGCGTTCGCTTGCGGAGGCTGGAACGTATTGGGTGGCTGCTGAAACGCGTTCGGCGGCGGTTGAAATGTATTGGGTTGCGACATGCCGAACTGGCCCTGCTGAAACGGAGGAGGAGGACTGGTGGCCTGTGGCTACAAAAAAAAGGAGAAAACCGGTGTCAGCATCGTCCAGCCACGTCGCGCGAATGAATATCCTACTCACATAGGAAATCTGCGGCGGCGCCACCTGTGGAGAAGCATGAGCGTCAAATCCGCCAGGACTCTGACTTCTACCAGGACTCATACTGCCACCAACCGGAGTAACAGGTGTTACACCCCCCGACGCCATTGCCTTTTTGTGCGCTTCCAGTTTCTTCTTGATTTCTTCCGGATCCAGTTCCTTCGATATGTCGATCTTGGGTTTCTTCGGTCCGTTGGATTGTCCCGAAGCCGCCCTCCGATCGGCCTCCTTTTGCGCGTACTCGGCCATGATCCGTTGGTTGTGAGCCGCTACTTCCGACTCGGGAATACCCTCGGTGCCGAAGATCTCCAGGTCAATCGATTCGCGACCGGGCAGCGCATTCTCGACTTGCTCCAGCGTCTCCTTGTGGACCTGTTCCATGTGAACGCGCAGACCTGCTCTTTGTCAGCGCGGGCGCGGAAAACCTAAACACACCTTACTCACCGCCGGCAGTATTCAGCCTCCTCGCGCATCGGTCACACTTGAAGTGCTTCGCTTTCTGATGGTGGATCAAAATTTTCAGGTCGTCAAAGTCACGCTCGCAATAGTAGCACCAAGGACGCGCCAGCAGCTCGTCGATTTCGGGGTTTTGTCGCCTCTTCTTCTTGGTCATGATGTGGTTGTTGTCGGGTTGAACAATCGAGTGTGTTGCTGAAGCAGGCGAGACGAAGTTGAAGGCGGCTCTTCCTGGTGCCAGTTCTCAGTGCCAATCCACTGGATCCCGATCGAATATTGAATACATAAGAGTTGTAATAGAATTATTTTTTACACGGACCACCAATCAATCAACCTGTTCCTACAAAAAATCAACATCTTTTATTTATTTTTCACTCTGTTGGCTGACGAAAGGCCAAACAGTGTCTTGGCATAGCTACTAATCTATCCGCCTAAGAAACTTTCACATTCATCTTCCTAGTTACTCTACTCTCTCAGTAACCGGACTCTGCCCATCACGGCCATGATTTGAGATCGCAATCCCCCCTTCGCCATGTCTGCCCTTGAGCTATGTATCTAACAACAGTGCAATAGAATTCAATCACGTTTATATGTAACTATCACGTCCTCATTTTCACTCCGCACATCCAGCGAGCCGACGCCACAGCCACCCCTCTCTCACGAGGCTTTCCGGGGGTTTGAGAAAACGTCCTCCTTCACCACTGTGTCTTGCAGCGAGGGGGGATGGGGCTGTGGTTCGCGATCATTGATCGGTTTCTGCTTCGCAAGAGCAAATATAAATGGCACCTTCATAGTCCATGTCAGCGATAGCGGATTTTATGCTGCTATTCTGGAGGCAGGTAACTGGTTCCGGAAGAGAGGCTGGGATGGCTCCTTGCGTTCTACATTTTTTTTTGTGCTGAGGTTGGGGGTAGAGGTGAGGAGAGAGGTTTGGAGAAAGTGGCGGCGTTGAGGGCATCTTTCGTCGATTTTAAACCGGAGAATTTTTATTGCATATCTACCTTCTTCTCTTGTGACCGACTCGCTATCTAGACTCTAATGCTATTCGTGATAGTTGCGCCTTCAGTTGCGCAACATGCGTGGGTGGAACTAGTAATCGAAATGCTTCCCTGATTCGGCCTTCCCGCAGTGACTGTTCCTGACTGGATGCCGCGGTGCCTGGCATAAATCCCATGGACGGGCTCCGGCTCTGCTAGATGTGTGCCGCGTGCTGGATGACAATGCCCCGGTTCCATCTGGCGCTGGATTGACGTAGCCGGAATCGCAAACATGCCACCGAAGCCTCAACTACGGACATGTTGCTCGACTATGAGGTCTGATCTGACCGTTCAGACCGGCAGCATGTTGTCAGCGATGGGGACCCAGTGAGTCGCGGCGATCCTCCTCAACTGTGCGGACTCAAACGGTGGGCTTTGATGGTCGCCATGTTACCCGTAGACCTGGACTGGAGACCGAAACCAGTTCCCAGCTTCCAACACGTGGCGTACAGTGACAAGCTGGTATGCAACTACCTGATGACTGTTGCGGAATGCACAGTAGGATATCCGCGTCACTGTCAGGCCTACTCACAGGCCGTCACTCACTCAATACATGTAATAATTAACAACTGTTATGCAAATTTAATGCTCTGCAGCCCTCGCTGCAGCATGTTTGTCTGTAAGACGCGTGTAAGCAGTTGTGGTGATGGTTGGTAAGCTTGGCGGTATGGATAATCCGTGTGGCGGACTTAGTATCTTCCAGTGAGAGCTCGGTAATCGTGAGGATCTGCCGACGTGAATTCTCGGAGACAGAGAGAGAGATTGGGAAAGACAAAACAGTACCTTGGGAGTATGTAAGAGTGGAGTGGAGGAGAAGAGAGAGCTATATTTCCGAACCACGGCTCGACTCGGAGTCCCACCGGCCTGGATGGACGTTGTACTGGATAAGTACATAGTTAGTCATCACACCTGGTCCTACCCAAACCATGTGTCCGTTCAATTCTAACCCCCACTTGCTCAAGGTTCACAAACCCAGCGAACCGGTAGCGATGGGTGGGCTATGGAGCATGTCATCATTTCAATGATTGTAGATCCTTACATCTGTATTACCTATGACATGGGTAGTCGCATTGAGTCGTGAATGGAAGAGAAGTCCAGTGCTTCGCCGAGTCTGGAGGAAGAGAGAAATTTGCAATCGACGGTCATGGTGCATTTCTCACGGTTGGTGCTGGATCTTTGGGGCTGTGGTATCGATGCAAAAGCATGTGGGTTGCGTGTGAAGGGTCGTGGTGCTCGATGTGGATGCGTATAAGACGCAGCACGGGAGTATACGGTTCAGACAGACAGACATCGAGACATCCAGTCATCCAGATATCAAACCATCCGAGCATCCATACATTCAAACATCCAGGCAGATAAGCAGACAAACGGACACCCACACACCCACACATCCACATCATGCGCTCCCCCAGCCCCCAAGAGGAACAATACGAGCACAGCTCGGATGATTCGGCATTCCAGCGGAAAATCCTGACCGAGGACGAGGAGCGAGAGTTGGCCACGTCCACGAGCCGTCACGAGCGGCGCCGTATCCAGAACCGGGTTGCCCAGCGGGTGTATCGTGGGTTCTTCCAGCCCCTTGAGAACGGGCATCCAACTGACGAAGCTCGACGCAATAGGCCAGAAACAGAAGCGTCGCCTCCAGGAGCTGGAACAGCGCCTCGCGTCCACCCATGTCGCTGCAAGGAGATATCCTCCCCTTCCAGCAGTGGATGTAGAAGCGCTGAGGGCCAGTGGTGCATTCGACGGGCAGAACACCTGGTCCGATCTAGCCATCTCGTACCCCATCGCGAGTATGATCGGCGCTCGTATGGTTGGGGGTAGTCCTACCTCTCCTTCAGCAGCCGGAGTTCCAGCAAGCTCATATGCTTCGGAGGAGGTTCACGGGAGCCAGGGGTCTGGTAGTAAGCCGCAGGAGAAGCAGCCCGTCCTCGCCGTGGGCCACATCCAACCTTCGGCGGCCGAGATGCAAGAGCACGCCATGCCGTCCCTGACGGTCTCGACAATGCCCGTGCGCGGGGCTGTCCTGACGAACATCGGAGATCCTCGGAATCGGTCTGGACCAGTACCGTCCGGACGAGGCGCTCCCCCCCTTCCTGGCCGGAGCGCTCCTCTCGCACACGACGATCGAGAGCACCATCTCCACTCTCACGATCCGCGCGCCGGATCTCGTCCCAACCCGTCTCCAGATGGAGGTTCCGCATCATCCATGTATCGATGTTATCCCATCCCCCGGCCTCAGGAATCGCATCCTCAATGTCCTCGGAAGCCAAACGCTTTCCCTGGATCAGGAGGGGCTGCGTCTCGACATCGAGTGGGGCCTTAGAGTGTGGGACAGTCGGCGTGGGACGAGAGGAGCTGGGGATGCAGCACGGAGCTGTTGACCAGTGGCTGTGGCTGTTCGATCAGGAGACGTTGGTCAGCACGAATTTTTCGAGGGAGCAGAAGGATGAGAGGGCTATCGGCCTGACGGGAGAGGAAGGGGATACGAAAGTATGGATCTGTTTGTGGAAATGATAGACTTTGCGTTGTCGTCGATATTAGATTTTAGATAGACAATTGGCCGCAATTCCGTCCTTTCCATTATGATTGGGCCCGGAGAGGGCGGTCCTCGGCCGATGCTGCCTGTTCTCTGCTCGGAGCCGAGGTTGCGCTTGCGGCATTGGCATCGGTGTCTGCCCATAGGATGCCAGCCACACTGTCGGTACCGTACGGCGCAGCATTCGGATACTTCCATGAATGGGCTATAGGTACCACTGCAGCAGATGCACGAACAAAATCCCAGCAGATGAACCCGCCCAGAAAGAATAGCAAGCACAAACCGTCTCAGACTCTCAGACAATCAACGTCTACTCGCATCACTCGAGGCATGGGGTCACCGCATGCGATGCCCACGTTCATGAGGAGAGAGCAACACCGGGCGGCATCTCCGCTTCCTGGAAGCTGTTATCTTACATCGCGCAAATCCGAGCCTCGGTGCGTATTCCTACCGGCGTTTGTGACGGGTTGCTGACCCCTGTGTAGTAGGTGTGTACTGATACACGAGGGCGGCGGCCATCCGTCCAGCCGCAGCATATCGTTGATCGGCCAGAGGCGTCACCCTTGTGTGAGAATGCACGATCGAGCCCACGATCTGAGAACCAGTAAACTCAGATGCAGACGCTAGCTCCTCGATTGGGGCGAATCGCGTGTACTTCCCATTCCAGCAGCGGTGGTCGGGTGCTCTATATACATATCATTCGGAGATACGATGGAACGAAACGGGCCAGTATCAATGGTATCCCATCCGTGAGCGCCACGCGCACCGACCATTCGATGTCTCCCGTCCAGGGCCGGTGACACGGGTGAGGTGCCGACAGCCGGAGCATAGTATGTGCCCAGCTGACCGTTGGCGGGGGACATAGATGAGGCCCAACACAGCCGCTTGCGCTCGAGAGGAAGGCCGATCCTTACGCTGCTCTCCCACGAACTGTCTGGCGCTAACGACGACGTTGGACCGGCGGAGGAAGTCGGCTCGTGGGGTTTCCAGTCGAGGGCGAAGTTGGTGAGTTTGAGGCCGCCAGTCTTCGCGGACGCCGTACGCTGTACAGCTTCCTGCCGACGGCACTTGGGGGAGATTTGCTCATTGTGCGCAGAGCGGCTCGTTCGGTGGGCGCTGCTCCTGGACATAGGGTCTAGACGGCTCGTTCTGGTTCCACGATAATTTCGCATTTGATGCCCTATGGCAAATTGGCGGCGACGAATGATCTCGGGGATCCCGTCTTTTGCTCCCTACCATCGCCCGAGACAGGTAGCTGCTCGCACCTAGTCCCCTGGGTCCGCCCCGTGGAAGGCTGGCACATATCTACTGAAATGTTTGGTTCGGGGGCAGGATTGGTACGGCACATCCTCACTTCCCGACGGCGATAGCCATGGGCCGCCATTGTCGGGTTGTTCCTGCAGACTGACCCAATCATCTTCTTTCTTTCCTTCTGCTGGCGAAAGTATGTCCTTTCGTTTCCCTCGAATTGACGTCCACCGATTGCATATCGAACATTAAATTCGATGACGGTTTTTTTTTCCGCCATAGCCATAAAGGAGGAAGAGATACAAGATGCCTGCAAAACAAAGAAAGAGGCTACGGACCGATCCGAGGCTGCCCATTCGGATTTCCGGTAATAGAGACCACGAGTCGCCATACGTATCTATTCTAGATATGCATATACGTCGTCATGCCCGCGGCGCCACATTTCTTGTTCCGTTGGAAGGGGGCCGGGAACTGCACCACCTGTTCGCGGTGGATCTCCGAGTAGATACTCCGATGCAGAGTGCCCTACATGCAAGCGCCCGAGACACGCCGGGGACGTGAATCTCGACATGACGCCCGGAAGAGATGTGCGCCACGGGTCTTTCGCTAATCGTGCCTGCCGTGGCCCGTGGTATGCTATGCATTGATTGGAGTATGTAGTTAAAGCTGGAAACGCAAGCGGCTTTCCGGGATAGATAGACTGAGCAATGCCACCACGCGGAGATTAGATAACTATGTATATATCTACATAGAGTGCATATGTACATATGCGTTCCAGCCCTCAGAGCTTGGCGTTTTCGGGAGCCCCATTACGGTACTAGATAGATATGCCTGCGACGAACCATCGACGTTGGAGATGCGCCCTGACCTCTCCCCACGCAACGCCAAGGCTGATCGGATCGCATTCCGGCGCGAGCACCTGCACCGGCCTCGAAAAGACGACTCCGCGCATGTCGGGCCGGCTCCAGCTTTATCGAAGCGTCCCATCGGTCCATCCGTTGGCGCGGTGGGGGAGACGGGGCAACCAGTCGGTTGGCGGTACATATCAGCTGAACACAGCTCCGCGCACGCAGTTCGTCTGCATATGAATATCAGCGGGGTATCATACATACATATGTAGAGTATCTATCTATGTCTGCAGAATGCCGGGCTGACACCTTACTTGTTTTTTCTCCCTCCCCACTGCCACGGATGACGTCATTCGGGCCGCCAACGCCATCACGTGAACTGCACGGCAGCATCATCGCGCTGGGCGCAGTGCGCGGGGCCTGGAATGGAGCCGTCTAGATCTGGGCTGTGGCGTCGGACCCATCGGTGCATTCGCGCCCCAGATGCCGTGCTCTGCGGGGGGAAGAAGTCGCCGCGATGCTCCAGGCGCTCCGTTTCCGCAGCCGTCTCCTTTGCGTTCCGGAGAAGGCGGGTTCGGTGCGCGAGAGAACGGTGGAATGCACGTGAGGAGCGCACTGGTCCATGTACACGCGGGAGCCCAGCGAGCCCCGTCATTGCCGAGTGTTCTCCGGGGAAATCTCATCCCGTCTGCCCCCGTGCTGCCTTGCCAGCTCCTCTGCCTTCCGGAGCCCTCCAGCGCCAGTTGGAAATCTTCAAGCTCCCACTCTCCCTCTCCGCCCGCGCACGCAAGCCACTCCACGCCGCTGTGCCCACTCTGGCTAGCAGCCGCGCCGCCTCCGCCGCCTCCGCCGCCGCTCTCCCTCGCGCGCACTCCTTGCCTTGCCATCCCATCCCATCCCTCCCCTCCCCTCCCCTCCCCTCCCCTCCCTACATAGCCACCGCCCCCCATCCCCCTCCCCCATCCCCCCCCGCCACCGACCGCGCTGACTTCGGGCTATCTACTTGGTTCCTAATCGCACATCCGAGCCCAGCCCGAGCCGATACCCAGCACCCGTCGTCGTCATAGCAATCGGTGCGGAAGAACTTGGACTGCGCCTGCCTCTTCCCTCGCCCTCGCCTCTTCCGCGTCCTCCGCCCTTTCTGCCTGCTACTTTACTTATTGCTCCGTCTGCGCACTCACCTTCTCTCGCGCCCCAAGGAAACCCGCACGCCTTCATCCAGTCCTCGCCGTCCGCAACCGCCACCGCCTGCAACTTGCGTCTCCACCTTCTCGATTGTGCACCCCGGCTCCCCCGACTCACCAACACTCGGCAACAACAAAGCAAGCGAGCGAGCGACTGTCACTCTTGCTGCCCGTCACTGCTATACATACATATCCGTCGCTTCTATCTAACGCTGCCACTACGCACTGCCACCTGCCGTCTTCAACGGTTCCAGTGGAGAGAAGGCTGCAAAACGGAGCATAATCTGCAGCGACCGGGGACAGCAAACCGTCTGCTGCGACACTCCCGCTTTTCCGTTTCGTCGATCATCTCCTCTTCCCTGCCCTGTCTCGTCGTCGTCGTCGTCGTCGTCAGGGTCGCCGTTGCCGCCGTTGTCGCCGTCGCCGTGCGTTTGTGTGTGCACAGCTCGCATACATCGCGATCACGCATTCTCCACCACCAGTAAAACAGTATGCCCGTAATAGAGGTTGGTGGGACCCTTTCCGATCTTTATTTCTTTTCTTTTCTTTTTCCGCTCTCTATCTCTCTGTTTTCCTCCCTTTGTGATTCGATGGTTTTGATTTTAGCCTGGGCGGAGATGGCGTCCGGGGGAGAAGGAGGAGAGGGAGGGGGAGGCGGGCAGGGCCAAAGGTGTGGGGGCAGCAAGTCAAAAGCAGGCGGGTATCTGGCCCGGCCAGGGAGGGGGAGACAAGCAATGGACGCACCAGCTACATACTTGCAGCTCGTTCGCGTCATTGTGCTGGTCGTCAACGATGTCATCGCAACCACTTGTCGCAGTTATCGCTTCGCCGCCGCTGCTGCTGCTGTGGTGCGAATTGGCTTTGCTTGCTGCCTACCCAACTATCCCCACACTCAAGCAGGTTTCTTACTGCTTTTACCAATCCAACTTCCCACTTTTATTGTCCTTCCAGATCACCCCCCCAACGACCCCCCAATTTCAATTCACCCTCCCTTATCGTATTCACACACACACACATACACACCCACTCTTGGTCGCATCTCAAACTACTACTACCCACAACTACATCTTCTCGTCCGATCGTTGTCCCTCATTCATCCACTACTCCTCCCCCAGCCCTCCCTCAACCCCCCATACCTCTACTCCGGCGATCACCATCAACACTCCCCGCTGTCTACTCGCTCTCTGCCTCGGACCACCACTTCGGTTGTCTGCGTCGGCCAACCACGTACCGCTTTACTAATGGCCTCCCAATTCCAGAATCTTAAGAATTTCATCCGTCACGGGAAGCAAGCCCGGCAGCAAGACCCCCATACAACACTGCCCAAGGCGCATGTTCTCTCCGACCCCTCTGTGGGCAACCATGGCGGCAGTGGTGGTGGTGTAAGCTTAGACGGTCATTCTCAGAAGCACGACTTCTCGGCCGCCGTTGTCGACAACCGGAACACTGCTGCCCAGGCTAACGCCGTTGCTGCGAACGCCGCCGGCGCCCACCAGAATATGGCGGATGTTGCTTATGCGCACACGACAAAGCAGGGAGGAAGCAAGGTCTACGACCGAGAGACTCTCGCCAAGATCATCGCGGAGGAGAAGGCCAACCGAGAGAAACTCCCCTGGTATCCGGGGCTCGATAGGTGGATTCTGACCCAAAAGATGGGTGATGGTGCGTTCAGCAATGTGTACCGCGCGCGGGATACCCAAGAAGAATACGGAGAGGTGGCCATCAAGGTGGTCAGGAAGTACGAATTGAACGCCTCGCAGGTGTGTAGCGCTGCTGCTCTCTTCTTTCTCTCCGCTTGTGTTTATTTCTGCCTCTCCATTGCATCTGGCGAAACGGCAAAGTTGGGAGCACTTTTAACGTTTGACGGCCTTGGGTTACGGTGTTAGGGTGACAAGCACCTTCATCCGGACGTCAAGAAGGGAAATAAAGTAGTCGAGGTGCGCGACCTCTCTTCAACCTTTGCGATCCCCATCCTCCACTGTGTCCCTTGGTGTCGGAATAATCGCTAGTGGATTCCGTCATGTATCTGCTGTGTTTTGTCTCTCCATCGGTGCTGCTTTTTGTCTCTCCATCGATGCTGCTTACCCACTGCTGCATTTGTTCGTTGGGGGTTGTATGACGTGAGTGTGCTGTGCTAACCGTCGCGGTGACTTATAGCGGGCAAATATTCTGAAAGAGGTCACCATAATGCGCAGGCTCGATCACCCTAACATCGTCAAGCTCATCGACTTCAAGGAGGAGAAAGCATACTACTACCTCATCCTGGAATTATGTCCCGGTGGCGAGCTGTTCCACCAGATCGTCAAGTTAACATACTTTTCGGAAGAGCTGAGTCGGCACGTCATCGTGCAGGTGGCAGAGGCGCTGAAGTACTTGCATGACGAGAAGGGGATCGTCCACAGGTACGTTTTCCCGAGCCGAATCGGAGGGCCGCTAAACTTCCAAGAGGGAAGGTGGTGGCTGCGAGGTTTTGCCGCCGCGTGTGCACTGACCCCGATCGCAGAGATATCAAGCCTGAGAATCTGCTGTTCTATCCCACACCTTTCGTTCCATCGAAACACCCGAGACCGAAGGCGTCCGAGGACGAGGACAAGGCCGACGAGGGAGAGTTTATTCCTGGTATTGGCGCTGGTGGCATTGGAAGTATTAAGATCGCCGATTTCGGTCTGTCGAAGATCATCTGGGAGGACACGACGGTGACCCCCTGTGGAACGGTTGGCTACACAGCGCCGGAAATCGTCAAGGATGAGCGCTACTCCAAGTCCGTCGATATGTGGGCTCTCGGTTGTGTTCTTTACACCCTTCTCTGCGGCTTCCCGCCGTTCTACGACGAGTCGATCAGAGTTCTCACGGATAAGGTGGCCCGAGGCGAGTACAGTTTCCTCTCGCCGTGGTGGGATGGCGTTTCGAAGTCGGCCCAGGACTTGGTGTCGCACCTGTTGACGGTCGACCCCGAGAAGCGATACGACATCAACCAGTTTATGAAGCACCCCTGGATCCGTGGCACCGAGGAGCAAACTCACGCGGCACTCGATGCTCCGCCGCTCGCCACCCCCGCTGCTTTGAAGGAGGGAATGCACCGCTTCATGGACGAGTCGCCCAGCGCCGTGATCGAGTCTCCTCTTGGGGGCCGTCGCATGGACTTCCGATCCCCTGGCGCTGTCGCGCTGCGTGAGGTGTTCGATGTTGGATACGCCGTGCACCGCATGGAGGAGGAAAACAAGCGCAGGAAGAACTGGAAGCAGGGCTACCGCGGCACTGCCAACGTTCCGCTCAATGAGGAGGACGAGGACGACTTTGAGGATTCGGATGATGAAACCTCGGTCAAGATTCCCAGAGACGGCGAGTCGGATAACGTGGCGTCCGTCGAGCAGAAGCTCCGAAAGACGAATCTCAATAGTGGGCTACCACCGACTGGAACCAAGGTGCCCACCGGCGCAAGCGCATACTCGACCCACGTCGCTTCCGCTCGCGCTCCCGCCGCCGCCCAAAAGAAGACTGTTCCTGGCGCCAAGGCAGGTGGACCGAAGAAGCGTGCGGGACATGGTTTCGAGCTGAGTCTGGACAACGCCACTCTCCTCGGCAGAAGGAGGCGGGGAGGCGGTGAGGGCACAGTCGCAGGTTGATTCTGCGCTACTTGCTTCTCTCATTTGGAACGGATCGTGGGTTGGTCCTGGTATCGATCTGAACCCTGCAACATAGAGGATTTTTGTTTCTCTCCGCCTTCATTCGTTTTGTATGGTCAGTTCCATCTTTCACGAACGTGTGCTTTGATCTGCCCGACGTTCTCTTCGGCTTCTTCCTTCTCTGTGTGATCCTTCCAGATGTCGGGATGGTTTTGGGGTGTGGTACTTCTTTTCTTTTTCTTTTTCTCTTTTTCTTTTTTTCTTTCTCTTTTGACTATTAGGTTTGGTATCTCTCTTCTAGTGCTTGCATTTTGTTATCCTTCTCCCCCCGAATGTCATCCCCCTGCATTTCGTCGACGTTTATGGCATTACCGGTGGGATATCACTACATAGCTGTACCAAGCGTGAATCAATCTACTTGGTATCGATATCTATTGAGTACGTTTGTGATGGTCGGGGCGATGTGGTGGTGTGGTGTGGTGAGTGTGGAATCGGGCAGTGCCGTTACGGTAAGACGGAAACACCGGCAACGGGGACGAGTCCCTCTCCGTCCGTCCGAGCGGTTTTGTGCCTTCGTTGTACGGTATGTAGCATCGACATGTTCGGATCAGTAGGGGCGAGCCATAGCGATCCACCACTGCCATTACCGACCACCAATCCGCCTGCGAGATCATCTTCGACAATCAGCACACTCCCGCTTCCCTGCAGCTCGCGAAGCTGGCGCGGGCGCACCGCAACCAGAAGAGTCCAGTCCAGTCCGGCCCAATCCAGTCCAACGCATGGTATGTAGCAATCCTGGAAGAGGGTAGTTATCTATGTCCGCTGACACACGTGCACAGTTAACTATACACACATCCGTAGCGTCCGTTCGGATGTTTCTCCAGCGCGCGGAGGTGGGCATCCGTCCTGGCGAGACTGGGGGGCCGGAGACCGGCTGTCGGGAGTCGTACGATCGATGGGGCCACCACTGGTCATCGTGCGGGAGGAGAGGGCTCGATGCGGGCATGCTTTGCCCTCACCCACCCTCCATCCCGCCTTAAGCCCAGCAGCCGGGGGGCATCAGTGGCGTGGGGTGATGACATCTATCTCTCGGAGCATCCGGCGATGCCCCCCCCCCCTAACTTATCGTTACATCGTGCATTGCTTACCCGCATCGATCGAGCCGTGGTTTTGGCTCGCCACTCCGCACTGCCTCCTTGCTTACCTGCAGCGTCCGTCGGCGCACTGGGGGGGAGGTAGAGGGCGCGGGGTATTTTCTGGCACCGTGCGAGCTGAGCTGGTAGGGGAGCTTCTCGACCACGCCGCTGCTGGAGGCGGTATAAAATCCGTGGCTGTCTACCCCGGTTGGAAGAAGGAGCATCGACAGAACGGAGACGGACAGACAGAGACAGCATGAAGACCGCCAGCCTCACCAGCACCGCTCTCGCCATCTTCGTCTGCCTGTTGGGGCTTCTGGCTTTCGGCGGTTCGTATCTTCCCGTCCTTCTCGGGTTTCTGAGGAAACTTGGCTTATCCCGTCCGCAGAAGCAGCACCGGCCTCCTCGGACGCTCGCGCGCTGAGCCTCCGCGACGCCCCCGCGCCCAAGCACGCGGAGGTCCTGATCGCGAGCCTCGTCGAGGACGTCGCCGCGGTCGACAAGAAGTACGCGGCGCTGACGAAGGCCACTTACGGCGACATCAAGGCGTACTCGGCCGAGGTCAAGGCTCTCGTGTTGGGCACGATCGGACAGTGCTCCGGCGGCAAGGGCAAGTGCGACATCCTCGACCTCGACAGCCTCGGCAAGCAGCTGGCCATCCTGCTGTCCGGCATCGACCTCTCGCTGCTCTCGCTGAGCGGGAAGTGCTACCCTCTCTGTAAGTTCGCACCCCACGCCCGATGGGGGAGCCAGGCGTGTGCTGACGAGCGCGCGCAGTGGGACTGGGAGGCCAGCTCATCGTCCTCCTGCTCAAGCTCCTGTGCGGAGACCTCATCGCCACCCTCCTCGCCCTGTTGAACTCGCTGCTCGGCCTCTACGGAGGAGGGAATCTGCTGGGGATCCTGGGTCTGCTCCTCGGCGGCAACCTGGGCCTCCTCGGTCCGCTGGGACTGGGCGGCTTGCTGCCGGGAATTCTCTGATCGTTACCGTGCGAATTATCTATGTATTCTATGTACACTAGTTCTCACTCGCTGCGATCTAACCGTGTTTGTTCCTACTTACTTACGTAAGTACTTATATTTACGTTATCCATCTATCGCCTGTCTTGGCCTTCCGAGCCATTTTTTTTTTTAATTTTTTTTTTTTTAGCCGACTGCACACACGATAAAAAGCCAGTGTCCCACACCCCCCCCCCCCGCGTCTGAGTTGGACAGAAAGTTGCACCCGTGTCAAAGAAATTTGGCCGTTGTCTCGCCAACACCTACGAGCAACGGTTGAACGTGGCTGCTCTCCTCGCATTTTTTTTTTCTCTCCCTCTTCGGAGGAGGGGGTTGGGGAGGTGGAGGAGAGCATACAACGGCCGGGAAGACGAAAAGTCAAAGGCGTGCTCCAAAGAACACTTCTCGATCGCCATCGCGCTCTGAGAGTTGATGTCCCGTTGGCACCGCTACATGCATAGGTGGTATACCTACATAGGTACATATACGTTGCATACCGCTTCATTCTGATTCCGCACTCCCCCGTGCTGCTGTGTTGCGGGAGAGAGGGCTGATCCACGCCCACCGAAGCGTCTAGGCTTGGGGGGATATTCGTAGCCAGAACCAGCCCCCGTCCGTCCGGCGTCTTCAGCCGCGAAGTTTAAACCGAGCCGGCGAGACATCTCTCCGTGGGCAGGTAGGACTGTATCTATAGATACATCACCTAAGCACCTAGGTATGTATCATACGTACATACATAACTCATGGGAAGACGCGGGTATGGGAAACGTAGCTAGCTAGCTGATCTAGCGTATTTACGTACATAAGTAGATACTACTATGTAGGAGTGCACTCGGGCCGTCCCCATGCATCTGGGAGGGCGTAGCGGGACGCCTGAAGACTGGGCCTCGCCATTTTTGATAGTTAGCTGTATGTATGTATGTATGTAGTTGTATGTTGTATGTATGTACTCTGCGCACGGAACAGCCACCGCTCGCGAGGTGGAGATGGCAACATCGCTCTCTAATGGGGAGTTTTCATTTGCGATGGTGGCAAAACCCCGGAGGACGCCCGACATAACTAACTAGGAGGTAGGTAGCGCACACGTCCCGAGTAGATAGATGCGCACTTTGCACCAGAAGCACGGCTTTATGTGCTATCTAACGTACTACACTCGGCGATCTCTGTGCTCACTGCCAGCTGGAGATATCTACATCATACCTAGATGGGCGGCCAGGTGGGGATCTCACCATGTGGCTTTGGTTGATGTGCATAGATAAGTGCTTAGATGCATACTCCGGGGCGATAACGCGCTACCGTAGTGGGAGACGGAGCTGAGCTGAGGTGCAAAAAGTAAATGTGCTCTTTTGTCTCAAAGTGGCCACAAAACTTGAAAAAAAAATAAAAATAAAAAAATAAAAAAAATAAAAGCTTAAAGAAAGTAAAGCGGATGGGGGCATCTCCCAACTTGGGCCACCTGCCGGCCAGTTGAGACAGACAACCCACCCATCACATCTTGCGAAGGGGGGAAAAGAAAAGAAACCTCCCCCCCCATCCCGACGCGCAGGATGGAAGTGCAACCACCACCTACGGATGGACGGATGGGACCGTCTTTTCCGGGAATTCGGAGAAACGGGCTGGTAACTAACGAGTAACTGCAGAGCTTTGCTCGTCGTCCAGGACTCGACAATCCGTTGTTGTGCGTGCATTGTGAGGGGCTGCCGACGTCCAGAGTCGTCCCCGGACCTCTGCAGATTAATATAGCAACCGCGCAAGCAGGCAAAGCAAAAGCGAAAGAGAGAAAAAAAAAACATACCATACATACCAACCCTTTTCCTCTGCGCCATACAAAACCTGGAAACCTGCATTTTACTTTTGTGTTGGCCAGCATGGGGATCGATCCCTGTCTCCCCACCACCACCACTCCTCCACTCCTCCTCCACTCCTCCACCACCTCCTCCATCTCCATCTCCACCTCCACCTCCCTCGCCAACCGCCACGTCCCTCACCATTTCTCGCTTCCGTCCTTGCACATGCCCACCGGCCGCACATAGCAACAATGTCGCACGTAGCCCTCTACACGCATCTGATCCCGACACCGCCGGCCTCGCGCAAGCACAGCCTGTGCTCGTCCGGCGACAGTCCGCCGCGGGGGCTGCGGCGGATCCGCGGCAACATCGCCGACAGCGGCGGCGGCGGCGCTACCGTCTCGTCGGCCGTCGTCGCCCCCGTCACGCCCGCGCCCCGGAGGGGCTCCGCGCACCTGCACCATCCGCGACAGCTGCGCAGCTCGCCCAAGAGCGCATTCTTCGAGGACGAGCGGCGGCGGGCGGCGGCGGCGGCGCTCAACGGCACCGCGCTCTTCGGCGAGCACGAGCCCTTGTCGAGACCGGATTCGGGCGGCGGCGTGCTGCTACGCGGAGCTGGACTCGGCAGGGTCATCGGGTTCGACGAGGTCGTGCGACGGGACACTGAGCTGGCGGACGACGACGACGGCGAGAGCGTCGCCGTGAGCACCGACGACGAGGACGAGGGAATTGCGCTCGAAGACGACCGCGACACCGGCGACGCCCGGGACGACGGCCAGAAGAGGGAGCGCCTCAGAGTCGTCAAGAGGGACGGGAAGAAGGTTACCCCGTGGGCTACGCGCGCGAGTAGCTTCGCCTCCGAGAGGCCGGACAGCCTGCTTGATACCCCCACCACCGCTACCGCCACAACCATCCGCGTGGCCGATAGGAACGACGACCAGGGCGCGGTGGCCGATAGCGGTCTTGGCGAGCCCGCGATATTGGACAGGCCCTCCTCCCCCTCTCCCTCTCCCTCTCCCTCCCCCTCCCCCGCTCTGTCTCCTGCTCCTGTGCTGTCCCCCGGTCCCGCACTGTCCCCCGGTCCCGCGCCATCCCCAGCTCCCGCGCCGCCCCCCGCTTCCGCGCCGTCCCCCGCACCCTCGGCAACGCCCTCACACTCATCTTCCTCCAGCGGCAACGAAATATTCCTCGACGCAGTCGAAACCCCGTTGGTCGACCCACCATCCCCGACTTCCCCCACTGTGTCTGCACCCGCGCCCGCACCGACAATTACGGAGGAAGAAACGAAGCGCGTGATCCTGATCTACTCACCGCCCACGGACTCGACCGCGCCCACTACCGCGCCTTCACTGGCGCTGATCCCGGCCACGCCTCTTGCGGTCTCGTCCAGCGCGGAGAACGAGAAGCAACTCGGCCATCCTGGCTACCGCCCGATCTCACGTCGCAACACCGGCAACCCCGCGACTGGACGGGCAGAGTCGATCCCGGAAGACGACACGCTCGACACCACCACCACCGCCGCCACCACCACCACCACGACTCCAAAAACAACAACGGCGGCTGCCACCCGCCCATCGATCGCGGCATTACCCGAAATAGTCCGCGGGAGTAAACTCCACCCCTGGTGGCGTCCCAAGAACGAATCTCCCGCCTCCTCCGTCGAAGACCTCGCCCTGCCGGAGTGCTCACGCTTCTTGGAGGATGGTGCGCACCCTCGGACGGCCAGATCGTCTACGGGGGGAAGGAACACCAAACGCATCAAGGGCACTAAATTCGTCATTGAGTTCGTCGGCTGGAAACGCATCGGGAACGCCGTGCTCGGAAAGAAACTGAGGGGTCGGAGTGGGGCAGTGAAGGAGCGTGGTGAGAGGGGGAGCGAGAACGAAGCGGATGGGCACAGGCCGAAGACTGCAAGCACTGCGGAAGGACACGGGCCGAAGTTGAGGACCACACTGTGATTGCGATTGTGATTTCGATTATGCTACCTGCCACCCAACTATTTGGCTGATTTATTTTTTCCTCTCGGGGGGGTGCATTGAATGTTTCGAATATTGTTACGGCCGGCGAAACGACAGCGATATTGTTTTTAACGGTTATGGGATGGGGGGTGGGATAGGGTTTAGCGAATTGCATTGAGAGGCTGGTTCTTGGGGGATTGTTTTTCGGGTTTACTCTATTCTGGGGGCGGGGGATCATACCTATTGGAGGGTGGGGGTGTGGATATTGATCGATATGGATGCATGGGTGTGACGGCAGCAACGGCCGTGGAGGAGGAGACCACGATGTCGACGACGATGATGATGATGATGATAACTGACGACGATGATGTTTCCACGTTTACACATGTCTACTACCAAGCTTCTCTACTCGATGTCCTGTCTGTGTCTATGATATGGGCTGACTATGTAGGTACATGCATATATATATATTTTTAAGCTTTTCAACCGCCACCTAATTGTATTTGTCTTGCGTACGGCGGCGGGGGCGGGAGAAGAGGACGGTAGATAAGTACTAATGTACCTACATAGTCATGGTGGTGTGAAGTGAATACGTACCGACGGCGACGGACCGGGGGTTGCGATTGGCGGTTGACCGAATCCAATTACTGTACTTGCAAGTATTTATATATGCATCTATGTACTCTACTCTGCCGAGGCTGGACTTGGCGATGTATGTAGGGGTTCTCCTCGCTGCGTTTTGCCAAGGTACATGCATAGACTAAAGAAACTGGATGACGAAAGTGTCGGAAGTTCTTCATGTAACTATTACAGTATGGTGTTGTTGTTGCGGGTAGCACGGCATCGCCTCGAGTCGGGCGGGCATGGAAAATGTCCTTCTGTGTTCCGCCATCCTTCTCTCCTCTTTCTTCTCTAATAGGAGTGTATATTCCAAATTTGCTTGAGAACTCACTTGCAGGCATGCTATGTAACTACATACTAACTACATACCTACTTGTGAGCTACTTAATAGCGACTCGTTCCATACGGTGAGTCGGATTATCCAACACCCGTCTATGCTGAGTTTGGCGTCTTCCCTTCCGATTTTGTACTCTGGATAGATACCCACATGGACATCCAATAGATTGGCTCGGTTTACATACTATCTACCGACGACAGCTCTGTTGCCATCGGCGCCTTCATCAAACAGGAAGGCGTTGGCACATTAAGGACAGAGGTGATATGTACATACATACATAGGCTAGTAAGCCCCACCCGTCTTGAAAAACTAGATACAATACGAGACTACATACTGCTAACGGCTTCTCCTATTTGTATGTAACCGTCCCGTAGTGGCCTGAGGCAGCTCCGGGTAGCTAGCCTGGAACGGGGACTACATACCTACGTGGGCGCGGCTGGGCAAGCACACAACAAGCAAGACGTGGAGAGTAATGGTCGAGGGCCGACTAGTTATGGGCTAACGACAATAAGTCGATGCGTGAAGAAGAAAGCATGCAAGACAGGCAGAAGGGCGCCCCCCCCCCCTATGTATATTAATCCAGGCGCGATCCTTGCGCTGCGACATTCAGAACAATGTGAACCCCCGCGTGCGAAATCAGAACCCAGAACCTGTCCTCGCCGCGCAACCCAGAACCCTCCTAGGCTTTTTTAATCGTTCCGCAGCGGTGGCAAGCGGTCGGAATGGTAGTGACAGTGGCGGTGGCGGCGACGGCGACGGCAGAAGCAGCGAAGGGCCGTGACACATAGTTACAATCTGATATCGCTTGCTTACTTTACAAGCCTGAACATCGAGAGTCTAAGGGATTGGGGTCGCAATGGGGGCCTAGAGTAGATGGAAGTAGCACGTATATAATCAAGAGTAACTCCATCTGCAGGGCCTGCTGCAGGACGTCTGCCGTTGCCGAAAATTCCGCGTATGTACAATTGTACTCGAACTGTAACTGACAGCCTGGAGGTCATTATATTTGGGAAGAGGTGTATCGAGCGACACAGATAGCCACCTAGAGTACTCTACATAGAAGCGGGACTTGAGGCGGCATTGGGAATCATGCCACCAGAACAGAAAGGACACGTGCGGCTCTGTCGCTAAACGGCTCGCATTATCCATGTATGTATCTACATAAGTCTATGTACTTGCAAGGATTTGACTGCCGATGACGTGCCGCTGGCTTGGAATTTCCAAGATCTTCCAAACGCGTGCTTGGCGACGAAAACAATGGACCTGCAAGCAGGACATGAAAAGCAGTTGTCACTGTTGAACTCGAGTTGGTTCACTTGATCACTTCGGAGGTGAGCGACCTATCTTGCACAGGCTACAATCTCTCTCTCACGACCTGCCTACAGTGTGGCTACAATAGGTAGAATCCCTCCCCCCCTTTTTTTTGGTACTGTAGCTTCTTTCAAGGTCCTTCAGATGCAACGCCATGGATCCGGACCGAGAGAATCAAAACGCCTTCCCCTCCCCCCAAAACCCTTACACCATTTTTTTTTCCTTTGCCGCTGCGCTTGGGTGTAAAGGTATTTGGGGCCCACCCCCAACGCCTATATTTCGTAATGGAGGTGCGCCCGACTTCACACCAACGTGAAAAAAAAACAAAAAAAACGAGATCTACTTTGCTCCCGGGCTTGTCCGGAGAAGAAAAGAGACACAGCGGATACTTACCTAAGTATACCACTCGATTGTGGTGAAAACAAAGAAAAGAAAAAAAATACCTCCCGAAAAAAAAAAGAAAAAAAAGACAGTCCCCCCCCTACCTCCTCGAGATACTGCTGCTCGCCCTATCTCCCCGTCCCCTCCTCCTCCCGCGCCCCTCCCCCTCGTCGTCCCCCATGGTGGCGGTGGTAGCAGTGGTGGTGGTGGACTTCCTCTTCCTCTTCCCCAGGTCCGCGTTCTGCGCGGCCTTGAACTCCTCTTCCGCCGTCATCTTGTCCCTCTCATGCTCCGCGTTGGCAGCGGCCGTAGCGACAGCCGCCGTGATCCTGATCTTCAAGCCCGAGCGGGCTTGCTCCGGCTGGGCGTGCGCACCAGCTGCGGGGATATCGGAGGCGACGACGGGGGCCTCCTGGAGGGCCTGCCGCTTTGCCGGAGGCGCGGCAGCTGCCACTTCCTTCTTCGGACGTCCGCGCTTGCGGGGCGCGGGGGCGATGCTAGGTGTCGGTAGGTCAGCTGGAAGGAGCTGGGCGGCGGGCATGGCCGGCGTGCCGGGCGTGATGGGAGTGGCGGGCCTGGTGGTGGCCCGAGAAGGACCTGCAACGGAGCCAGGCAGTCTTCCGTCTTTCCTTGGGCGGCCGGGACCACGCCTGACTGGGAGGCCGGTCGTCACGACCTCTGGTGCGGCTGGCGGAGTCGGGGCTGTGGCGGGACTGGCGTTACGGCTATTCGCCGCCGTAGTAGCCCTCGGCTTTCGAGCTGTGGGAGCTGCGGAAACTGCGGGAATTGCGGGAACTGCGGGGGCTGCCGGGGCTGCAGGGGCTACAGGAGTGGCCGAAGTATTCATCACGGGACGCTCCCGGGCGCGTGTGCCCTTTAGCTCCACAGCTGGCGTGTCTCCGCGCAAGCCGTAGCCCGGGACAACTTTGACATCGAACCACTTGTTCCTATCCCGCAGGCCGGATCGGCGTGAGCTTTTGGTGGCGCGCTGACCGATCGGATCTTGGCATCCGCGTTTGTCAGGAAGAGGGTCGTATTCGAAGTCGTAGAGCATGGCTTCTTTCCTGTCCTCAAAAGCCACTGGATCTTCAGGCTCCAGGGGGCCACGACTGAAAGGGAAGGCGACCTTGCGTTTGCGGGGCTTGCGCTTCTCGGGGGGAAGAAAAGCCCCTCTGGCCTGTGCTTCCTGCTTGGCTGCTGCAAGCTGGGCGAGTGCTAGCTGTTCCAGCTCCACCCACTCCCGCTGTGCGTCTGCCATCGCGAGGACTGTTGACTCCTCGATTGCGAGAACTTGTCCCTCGGTTAGGTTCGGATCATCGAGGAGTTTTGTAAACGTGGTGACTGGCGTCAATGGTGCGAAAACCGACCCATCCCCTGGCACTTCACCTTCCTGGAGGTAAGTAGGTAGGCGGATTTTCTGGCCGCCTTCGTCTCCAACCACCGTTTCACTCTCAATATCGGCATCTTCGTCCGAAGGGTAGCCGCGTAGCCATGCATTGTCGGCTGCATCATTGCCCCATTTCTGGGGGTGACTGTCAAAACAGTCTTCCACATGCTCACTCAACAGAACATCATCCGGGTCTGGTGGGAATCCCCTCTGCTTCTTGAGCTGAAACAGTGTAACACGGCAACCCGGGCAAACGGTAGATTCCTCGTGCTTGGTAGGGAGTCTCTTTGGCGGGAGCTGAGATGCCAGATATTCTCTTCCGGAGAGACTCAAAAGATCGTGAGCCGCAGCGACAGCAGCCGCCGTCTCCTCAGCCATATACCAATTGTCCAAGCCCCCCAGAATCTCCCCCCCGGAGCCTGCCGACACCGCCAACGGGGGCAGGTCGTCGAGGCTCGCAAGGACGCTGCTGGGAACCTTGAATTTCACGACAAGCTGGCGTTTCAACTGGCCTTTGTCCTCCGCTGTCAGAACGGGGCCTTGGATCTCGCCCATTTTCTCTTGGAGAGCCACGGTGTGTCCGGGCATATTCACTCCACTGTCCCCTGCGGGTACCTCATGGGGGACATGCTCTGCAGGTAGAGGCTGAAGGTCGTCGCCATCTCTCTCTTTCTCTCCCTCCCTGTCGTGCTCTTGGTCTGGGGCCGGTTCCTTCGCGGTGACGGCTGGTTCCTCCTTCGGGATATTTACGGTCCCCTTCTCTATACCCGCCACCTTAGGAGCTGGTACCACCGATTCACTCGCTGCTTCTTGGAGGAGTTGTTTGGTCGGCGACGCAGTTAGCCGCTTTCTCTCATCAGACTCCACCTCATGCGCTGCCTCAGCCTTCTCGGCCTCAGCCTTTGCCTGCGAGCGCGCGGCTCGGCGAGTCCTTGGCGGCGACGGGGGCGTACGTTTTTCAGGCACTGTCACTGGCACTGGGGGTTGCACTGGCACTGGGGATTGCACTGGCACTGGGGATTGCTCCGAAGTTGCTTCCGGAACCGTCTGGGGTGATGGTACAGGTCGCTTCTTCTTCGGCGGTCGCCCGCGGGGTCGCTTCTGGGGGGCGGCGAGTGGAGCTACCACTGGCGCTAGCTCGGACTCGGACTCTGCTGGTGCCTTAGGCGTTGGCTCGGGCTGTGAGTCTGAGGCTAGCCCTGGGGTCGCTTCAGGAGCTGGCGCAGGCATAGGCGCACCCTCAGACAATGGCTCCGGAGTTGCTCTCGCGACAATCTCAGGCGCAGATACAGGCGCCGCCTCAGATGCGGGCCTGGGCATGAACGCGGACTGGGGCAGAAGCCTGGGTTCGGCTGCTTCTACAGATTCGCGAATACGCACTGATTCTGGCGCTACCTCAGAGGCAGGCGCAACCTCGGGCACACCCTCAAATGCAGGCTCCGACGCAGAAGGAATTGGCTCATGATCAGGGCCACGCATAAGTGCAGGCTTTGGTGATATCTCGGTTGCCGCTTTGGGGGCTGTTCCGGAAGCAGAACTTAGAATCGGGTCCGTCTGAGATACCGCAGCTACTGCTTCAGCCGGCGTTGCCGGAGCGGGGGGAGGAGCGTCGGGCTGGGACTTCCTCGGGCGCCCGCGACCTCGCTTTATGGGCGGCGGTGCCATCTCTTTTGGCGCAGACTGTCGCATGCTCTCAGGCCTTGAGCTTCCACTGGGGATTGGAAGCTTCTCTTCCTCCTGGGCCTCTGCGCCACGAACTTGCGTATATCCCTGCCAAAGAGGGCCAGCAGGCATCCCAATGGCGGACACCTCTTCACCATGTGTCTCCTGCTCCGCCGTTTTTGAGTGACCGCGAGAGTGCTGTTTGGTTGGTTTCTGCGACGATTCAGGAGGTCCTTGTGCGTCAACGGGCCGCGAACGCTCGCCATCACTTTCCGTAGTTTCCACCGAATTGGACCTCGAGTCACGCGTGAGAGGCGCAGTCGCAGTCAGCAACTCTTTCGCCTTTATGGCGGCCGCTCGCCTTGGGCGACGTCCGGTTGGCTCCGGTGGCGGAGGAAGAGATGACGGAAGGAGGTCGATGGTGAGGTCATCGACTCTCCGTTTGCGGTTGCGACGTGGGGTAACTTCTGATGGCGGCGAGCTAGAAGTAGAAACTGGTACGGGAACCGGGGCTGGCAGCGGATTGGTACCCGGAACTGCAGTTGCGTCTGGGGCTGGAATCGGAGCTGGAACTGCAGCTAGAGCTGAAGACGGCATTGGAGACACAATCGGCGCCACAATTGGTGCCACAGTGGACGCCACAACCGATGATCGAACCGGAGCAGGGATCGGAGTCGGAGCTCGAGCCAAAAATGAACCCGTAGCTGGAGTGCCAAGAATAGACACATACTTTCTGGGTGTGACAAGTGGTGGCGGCCGATGTGGATGTATAAATCCTATTAGTGATGGCGGCGAAGACCAGGCATCAACGGCATCTCTCGGAGCCGGCGGCGGCGAGTAACGGCGAATCGCAACCTCTTCTGGGGGCATTGAGGGCGAGGATTGCTGGCGAGCCGGGGACGGCGGCGAAGACCAGACATGGGCAACCTCTTTCGGAGCCGGTGAGGGAGAAGATTGCTGCTGTGCATTTCCTTCGTCTTCTTGTTCTTGTTCTTCAATTTCGTTGGCTTTTTCACCACCTTCTTCAGCCAGCGGTGGCAGCGAAAACCGCCTGGGGAGAGGACTGGGCGGCAAACGGTGTACAAACTCTCCACTCACGTCGCTGGCGGGACTAGCCGGAGCCATGGGGGACGACGTAGCCTCCGTAGAGTCGACCCAAGAGCCATCAGTCTTTCCTCGTCCTCTTCCCCTCACCTGATGATAGTATGGTTGGCCGTTATTGTATTTGAGTGGCTCCCTGTGCGGCGGCAGCGGTCCTTCAGCAGTGGTGCTGTCCATAGCCCTGTGTAGAATTTTATCGGCCATCGCAATAACATTATCAGGTCCCCAAGCACTCTGCCTCGCGAGCTCAAGCGGGCCCGGACTGCGCACTCGGAATGGGGGAGTACTTGGATCCTCCGGAGGGCTTTCAGGCTCAGACGTTGGACCGTCGATTATGATAGCGTCCCTTGTCCTACCTGTCGTGGAGGAAGAGTTGCTTTTTGGAAGCAGCGGGGAGAAGCCTTTGTTCGGCACCGGAGAAGAGAAGCTGTTTGGAGTCAATGAAGAAGAGAGGGGCACCGTCGCCAATGAGGAAGAGACGTTTGGTGCGGTCTGAACTGGACGCGCAGGCGCGGGCGCGATGGCGCGGTAGACGGTCAATGGTGCAGCTGGGGGTGTCGCGGATGAACCTGGGAGTACGGTCTTGTTCGTCTGGTAGGTCTTCTTGAGTGAATGACGTTTCCTAGGCGCCATGATATTCTATCTGAATGCCATCAGCTATAATTGACCGGTAGAATGTGATAAACCGCCGTGGAAGCACAGCGGATGCGATACATACCAAGTACCTTGATAGAGGAAGCCCAGTTGGGGTCAAGTAAAGATTTGGTCTTCTACAGGGCCGAGCGGTTCTGATAATCACCAGTCTATGCATCAGTAGACATACATAAAAATCTCGCAATCAAACTACAAACGTACTTGAAGGTGTGGGGAAAAAAAAGGTTGTTGGATTGCGGAGTCAACGGAAGCTTGGTTGGAAAAGCGAAGCGTTGTATGGAGGAAAGGGAAGAGGAAACTTGAAAAATTGAGGGAAGAGGGAGTGGTGGGTAATTAAATAGGCGTTGGAATATTCAATGAAGAGTGACGCTCGGTGGTCGTGTGCTTCATGCTCACGATATTTCTCCTCCCACGAACACAAAACACCGCACCACCCACCGCGCCGTCCACCGCGGCATGAATTACAAACAAGTAACACCGCGGATATAGGTATGGGAAATACTTACAAGTACCTCACCCCCCTACTTCCCGTCCCTCTACGGAAAAGAAAACCGTAGGACGACGTCTCCCATCAATCAAATCCGCATGTGCTGGTGAGCGGGGGGGGCGGGATTGTGGGATTGGATATTCAGATGAGATGCAAATTCCGGTTTTCGAGGGAAAAAATAAAAACACACGTTCCTTCCGGGCAAAATCTTTGCCTTGGGTGGCCTCAAAAGAAAATGAAGCTTGATCGAGAGAGAGAGAGAGAGGTTTGTCGGGAATTATTATACGGGGGTACGGGAAACGTAGACTGGATGGAGGAAGAAGAGTCGTCGACTTTGGTACAGCAGTAGGCAGGCAAGAACGCGCGAGTGGGACTTGCGTGAGTGGTCAAAGCTTGGATGTGCCAAGCCTGAACGTTGACTTTGCGTTCAACCGACATGCCATCTCCAAACCGTTGCCACCAGATTCCGATGGCTCCTGCAGAACAGAAATCCTCGTGATAATTTTCGACGGAGAATTTATGGCCCGTCCCGAGCGCGAATCTGCCGCAAAGACGAAATTGCTGCCATTAAAAGAAAGTACGTACTGCAAAGACCGGGTAATTTTCGCCCGCTTAGCCCTGTTGCGGAAACTTCCGTCCAGGCCTGCGGTGTACATATGTAGTAGAGTAGATAATTTCATAGCTTTCTTCTGCATTGTATGTCCCATCACGCTCCACCAGGCACTTAACCCCGAACCTCAGCTCGCCTCGCCCCACCTCGCCTCACGACTACAAAGATGCCCCAAGCCCCTCTAAAATCCAAGCCCACCGCGAAGTCTGGAAAGACAAAAGTCGTCCGGTACGTCCTGCTCCTTCCAGTTCTCCGCTTCCCCTCCCCTACCCCACCGCCCCAGTTGCTGACATTATAAGCGCCCAGGAATGCGGGTGTCATGAGGAAAGGGCTCCGATCGTTTGCGCCGAAAGCCAAGAACGCACAGACGCAGAACGCGATGAGGGTATGCTCTTCGCTGGAAGTGTAGGGAGCGGGGTAGGATGGGGCAGATGCTGATAGGAAAAATAGAAATTGAGCGCACAGCTTGCCAGTGGCACTGAGAAGCGACTTGCAGCTAGGGCGGGGCATCTGGAGTTGCTTGCTGGGGGGAAGAGAGATGCGAAGAAGGAGGTGGAGAAGGCAACTGCCGCAGTAAAGAAGTGATATACGGTTACACATTGTACTGCGCTCTTGTTTCCTTTTGCAGGCGTTCAAAACGGGCTTCCTTGTGGTGCACACTTGTTAGGATTTTGAGATAAAGTTGATCGGCTGTCATTATCGCCACATTGGATAAATACAGACACACACCATCGCAAAAAAATGACACCGGTAGGCAAGCAGGTACAGAGACAAAAAGAAACGCAGAAACTTCGCTGTTCGATAACATCAAGCAGCACTTTCCATGACCGTCCAAATACGTCCAAAACGCACATCACATCACATCACATACCCACGGCCCTCGCCTCCTCGCCGCCCGCCTGTTCCCTAGCCGCGGTCCTCATGGCGTCTGCAACTTGGCCAGCCTCTCCAACCCGCATCCGCTTAGCAACGTACTTCTGCGCCACCACACCCACCGACAAACCCACCGCCTCTTCGACCCATTCCACCACCCATTCCCGGGGATCGACTCCTCCGGCGTCCATTATATCCTGAATGGCCTCGGGAAGCGCCCACTCGCCGGGACGGGTACCGGCTGGCGGAGGGGCATCCAGCCAGATAAGCCACTGCAACGGCAACGACTGCGACAGTGTCGAGAAGGAGATGTTATGCTCGGGATCGTGCAGATGGATCGCGAAAGATACCACCATCTCCTCATCGGCGCTCTCCTCGCCGGTGACGGATGAGATTAGGTCGTCTGCAGAATGGATCGTCGGCTGGATCGCAAGAAAGATGTTGGACTTGCGAGTGGGATTTTCGGCGGTGATGGTTTGTGCGGCAGCAGCTTTGGCGTGCTCGGCAGCATATGATTCTGCGGCCGCGCGGGCGAGCTTGATGCCTTCCTGGAGGCCGAAGGTGGCGTTTAATTCTCGCTTTCATTGTCAGCGCGCGTAGCTAAGATTTCCGCGAGCGGGATGGTACCTTCTCCATTGCTTTCCACCACGGACCTCCACCGAATGCTCCGCCATCAACAGAAGACCTTGGCTTCGACCCGCTTCCACGCTGAACAACCAGGAGGTCTCCTCCCTCTACCTGCTGCATAACGCGGTCAAAGACGCCGAACACGACGTTATCCACAAAAGGGTAGTTCTGCAAATCATGTGTTATATGGATTCGCAATTGCTCGTGACTGGAGATTGGCGGTGCAAGGTGATTCAGGAGGTTTGCAAACGTAGGCATAGCTTTGGAACGAACATCGCCAGCTAGAGGGATTAGGACCTGCGTGAATAGAGTGGGCAGAGAATTCCCACCAAGACCCCGCAGTACATCCGCGCCGCCTCCGACTTGCGCAACCCATTTCTTCCCCTCCTCGCTTTGTTGGATCTCCTGCACCAGACCCTCCGCCGCTTTCACCGCAGTAGTCGCCGTATTCCAAAGACTTCCCCAGCCCCAGCCACCACCGCCAACACCACCACCACCACTGCTGCTAGCTGCACTGCTGCTTCCCTCGCCGCTCCCGGAGCTACTGTCCACCGACTGCGGCAGCGGTGGCGGCGCACTCTCCTTCTCCGCCTTCTTCGGCATCGAAGCGGCTGGCACTGGTGATGAAGCCCTCTTGATCTCTGCCGAATTCCGTGCACTCATAGGCAGTCCGTACCCGGTCCCTGGGGTACGAGCTCGCTCAATACTCCGCTTCGGAGCGGAACGAGGGGTTTCCGAGCGCGGCTTCGGGCGCTCAGCGAGCGACTCGAGCTCGTCGAGTTCGGCGAGAGGGTCGTCGGCTGCTGGTGGCGCGCTGGTGGCGCTGGTGGCAGCGCCTGGCTCGGGCAGACCGGCGAAGAGGTCGTCGAGCCCGTCGTTGTGTTTCGCCATGATCGTATATTGGATTGAATTGCGGGGTGGTATGGGTGTGGTGTAGGGATCAGGAGCTATGCTTGGAGTGATAGTCGCGGGGTGGGGCTGAGGCGATGAGCTGATAGTTAGCTTGTGTTCCCTGTCGCAGCGTAGAATGAGAACCAGGTCTCCGGCACCGAACCTCTCTCACGTGACCAGACTGTGCGGCTCTTTGCTCTCCCGCGCTTGCTCGCTCCGTGACCTTCGACAGCTGCAGAGCATCTCAACAACTCACGGAACGTTTCTCTCTCCATCAACCTCCATCGTCGCCACGACGTATTTCACCCCACCCGACCACAACCCGGCACCTTACGCTTCACCATGGATCGGTTCAACCGCCTGATTGCCCAGCAGATGGGCGGCTTGGGCGCTCCGCCAGGCACCGTGAGCAACCTGCCCACTGATACCTTTCCATCCTCGTTCATCGCAGCTCTGGCACAATGGTGTAGCTTGTGACTAATTTCTGTCTATCGAGCAGGACGCGCCTGTAATAGATAACTCGGAGACGGTCTACATTTCGTCGTTGGCGCTGCTGAAGATGTTGAGACATGGAAGAGCAGGTGGGGTCTCTCGGACCCTTCGGTTTCGATTGTTCCGGCAGGGTGCTGATGCGCGGGTGGGTGGGGGGATACAGGTGTGCCGATGGAAGTCATGGGACTGATGTTGGGCGGATTCGTCGACGACTACACTGTGCGCGTGGTGGATGTACGAAGCTTCCCCGCCAGGCGTTGCCATTCGATGGACGCGTTGATGCTGATGATGACCGATGCACAGGTGTTTGCCATGCCGCAGAGTGGAACGGGCGTCTCGGTCGAAGCTGTGGATCCGGTCTTCCAGACAAAGATGATGGACATGCTGAAGCAGACCGGACGGTTGGGTTCCCTCGGCTGCCACCTGATCGGCGGTGCTGACGATGGCGCTCAGATCGGAAACAGTTGTCGGCTGGTATCACTCGCATCCCGGCTTCGGGTGCTGGCTATCCAGCGTTGATATCAACACTCAGCAATCCTTCGAGCAGCTCACCCCGCGCGCGGTGGCGGTGGTCATCGACCCCATCCAGTCGGTCAAGGGCAAGGTTGTGATCGACGCCTTCCGACTGATCAACCCGCAGGCATACGTGCTCGGACAGGAGGCGCGCCAGACCACGTCCAACCTCGGCCACCTCAACAAGCCGTCGATCCAGGCTCTCATCCACGGCCTCAACCGCCACTACTACTCGATCGCGATCAACTACCGCAAGACGCTGCTCGAGGAGAACATGCTCATGAACCTGCACAAGACGGTGTGGACCGACTCGCTGACGATGAAAGACTTCAAGGTGTCGGCGCAGGAGAACCAGGACCGGCTGCAGCGCATGGTCGTGCTCGCGGAGCAGTACGAGAAGCGCGTCAAGGAGGAGAACGAGCTCACCAAGGACCAGCTGAAGACACGCTACGTCGGCAAGGTGGATCCGAAGAAGCACCTCGAGGAGCTGGGCAAGATTGGCATCGAGGAGAACATCGTGTCGGCGCTGGTCGAGATGGTCGACAAGGAGGCGAGTATCGCGAGCGAAGGCATGCTGAAGCAGTCGATGGCGGATGCCGGCGACGCGATGGATGCGGATTGAAGCTGTGGGCGGTTAGGTCTCTATTTGGGTGCTAGATTACTTGGTTTCTGTCTGTGAAGTGATCGTCTCCGTGAGCCGAGTGATGTGATGTCTCCCTTTTTTTTTCTTCCCCCTTTTTTACTTCCTTTTCCTTTTTACTCGCATGCGACCTACCTAGGTAAAGGTAAATCATGGCGAGACGGAAGCGATCGTCTCCGTGTTGCTACCTACGTGCGATTGGATCAGCTAGCCGTTGGGAAAGCTGTCTACAACTTGTAGATTGGCCGTGTGCCGAGTGATGTGGAGTGATCGCGACGGCCGCGCCACGGCGGTCCCAGGCAGAGGGCCGCAAGTGCCGGCGCGGAAACCGAACGCAACCAGCCCAGAGCGGATGCACACGCCGTGGGAACGCCTGCATATGAGGGGGATACGGACTGTCCACGCACGGGACGCATCGCGCCACTGTGCGAGCCGGGTGCTGCGCCACCGACTCGCCCATCGACTCCACGGCCCGAACGTCCAACCACGCCACCCGCCCCCTTTCCCCACGTGACCGCTCCTACATACCAGAGTTGCCCCGATCGGCGGCGGTCACAGACGCGTCCCGCCGATCGGGGCGGCTCTCTCTCAACTGACTCGCTGATCTTGTCCTCTCACTCTCGCTTTGATATTACGCAACGCACACGCACACGCACACACTTACTTTGCGTCGTGCAGCTGATTAATTATTATTATTGGAGCTGCTGGGGCACTCGGGCTGGGCACTTGGGCGGGCACTTGGGCTGGCTCGATCGCAGGATGTGACGCGAGGGGGGGGGGGGGGGGGGGGGGGGCCCAACCAA
>Ga0307508_10000408_pt1 | contig 51383 bp, 64 predicted proteins | sample 9_EM_MG_FD_203089 | JGI IMG/M metagenome (GOLD analysis project Ga0307508, IMG submission 203089) | Populus trichocarpa ectomycorrhiza microbial communities from riparian zone in the Pacific Northwest, United States - 9_EM | ecosystem: Host-associated > Plants > Roots > Unclassified | place... | reverse complement strand
AAGGACGTACATAGAGTACTTCTCGCAGTCTCCCGAGGTTGAGATCGCGATAGTCTCATCCGCCGGCTGGTGGCGGTGGCAGTGGATTCCCATCCGGAACGGAACAGCCCCGAACGCAACGGAACAGAGCAGAACAGAACAGAACGAAACAGAACGCAACGGAACAGAACGGAGAACGGAAGCCCCAACAAAGCCGCGGATGCCGTCTCCTCCACACGCGCTCACTCACATCACGAATGCACTCAACACAACTGTCAACTGCGGACTCTGGTGTGTTGCTGCCCCACAGTCCGCGCAAATGCGAACACTCCGCTTCAGCTGGCTGGCTGCCTCGAGCTCGATTTTTTTGCTACATATACACACGAGCACCTCACATATGTACTCACTCAGCGATCCGCACGGGGGGGTCGCAAGGCTGTTGAACTGCTTGCCTTATTTGGACATACTGCAGTGCTCGCCGTCTCCAACTCCCCCCCCGGTCAGAAGTGGTGGGATGGTGACGACCACAACAGCAACAACAATCCTAAATATCTCCGCCTTTCGCCGGCTCCCATCTTACTTATTTGCTCCAAAGTAGCAGTTGGGCCTGGATGGCTACAGGGGGCCCGCTTCAATGCTTCTTCTTCCCTCCTCCATCTGTCCAAGAGAAACCGGAACGAAATCTCGATGCCGAGTAGGGGAAGCCTCCTAGAGTGACCTGGCCCGTCGTCGTGGCAGTAGTGGCAGTAGTAGTAGTAGTAGTAGTAGAAGAAGAAGAGGAAGAAGAAGAAGAAAGAAGAAGAAGAAGAAGAAGAAGCGGCCCGTCTTCTGTCTTCTGTTCGTTCAATCCGGTAAGCTCCAGGGATAGCTGCTCGTCGCGGAAAGTAGCACTCGTCCCTCGCTATTATTCCCAATTATCCTGCTCGTACAGTATCTACTTCGCCTAGAGTAAAGCACCCTACCTGGAGCACTTTGTTCGGCCTTGTCTCTCTCCCTTCCGTCGGTTTTGTGCGGTGTTCGCCGTATGTAAAGTCTCCAGTTCGAACGCCCTGCTCCAGGTGCACTCTGCGCTCCACGCCACCACGGCCACGAATGACGCTTGTCTGTCTTGTCGAACACTAGCCATCGCCATCCCCGCTGATAATCCTTCCACCCCCCCCCTCAACATTCGCCCGCCGAGGACTTACATACACTGCCGCTGCCACCATCGCGTCGCATTTCTCTCTTGAGCCGGTTTTCCCCATCCATCCCACATCTACCCCTCGTTTCCTGTCATCTCGAATCTCTACCGTTTATTCCTCTCCTGTTATTTTTTTTTTCGCACGCTTGCTTGCTTGCGTGCTTTGCTTGTTCGCTTTTTCTACCGTAGCGGACTTGCGGATCATCTCTCTCACACGCCCCATCCACTTTCGTGGGCCACTGGTTTCTAGCCGTTTTCGCTCAAGCAGCCGTCCGAGAGCGAGCAGGAGGGCCTCCGTCACCCGCCGCTCCCCCGGACTTTTGACTTTGACTTGACTTGACATCCCCATCCATCCATCTGCGGCGCGGTCACGTTCAATTCAAAAACGTCCCTCGGTAGCAGAAGAAGGCGGTCCATTGACGACGGCGAACGAGACCGGGAAGAAAACGCCCCAATTCGGAACCCTTTTTTCCAATGCCTCGAGCACCAGTTGCGGGACGGGAAATTCGAAGACGGAGTCGAAATGGCTGCTGGTAAACCCCCCCCCCTACTAAAAATCCCTTGCATTTTGGGGGGTTTTTTTTTTCTTTCCTTCTAGCGATGCCCCACGAAGCGACCCCGATGAGTTGGGCCTTCGAACCGAGTCCCGAGTCCGAGTCCGAGTCCGAGTCCGGAGCTATGTTGTTGTTGATGCTCTATGGTGTGGGCGTGCGGATCTCTGGGTGGTCTGAGCTGACTTTCTTTGTTTGTCTGCCTCAGGAACTGCAAAGCGCGAAAGGTCAAGTGTGGCGAGGAGAAACCGCGATGCAGCAACTGCGAGCGTCTCGACGAAGACTGCGACTACAAGATCCGGTTGTCGTGGGGCGGGCGGCCGCTGAAGAAGAAACTACAGGAGAATGGAGGGAACGGACACGATCCAAATAGCGACGATCAATCTCAGTTCATTCCCGGCGCCGGCCAATTTTCGCTCAACCAGCACTTCCCAAGTCCGCAGACGTTCATACAAGCCACGCCACCCAACGGCGCAGCCAGGAAACCACCGGTCCCACGGGCCGGCAGCGGGAAGAAGACGAGCATGTCGGGCTATCAGACGGTATTCGCGGTCGGCGAAAACATGCCCGATTTACCTGTCGGCGGCGGACAGTCCTCTGCAGCGGCGGCGGCGGCGGCGCCACCTCCCCCACCGCCATCAATGTCGCGGGTGGCGCCGATCGCCACCACGGCTCCGCTTGATCACCAGCTGAGCGTGCAAATCCCGATCGCGCAGACGCAACAAACAACGCACCTTTCGGACCGCAGCGGCGTGCAGCGGATGAATCGTCGCGACGACCCCTACGCATGGCAACAGAACCTGACTCCGACCACCGCTACCGCACCGCAATCGCTCGCATCTCCGTTCGATGAAAATCAAATGCGAAATGGACAGCAGGACCGGTCGTACTTCAGTCCGACGTACTCGACCGGCCCCTTCTCCCCGACACATACGTCGTCGCCGGTGGGGAATTACCACAGTCCGCCGGGACACTCGTCCAGCCCTGATATCTCGTATTCGCAGCCGATTAATTCCCCCCAGCAGAAAAACTTCCATCCCGCGCCATCGCTCGTGGGATCACCCACGAAGAAGGCCAGGACCAGTACATCGCCAACCCAAGCGCCGCCGATGTCTCCGTTCATATACGGGAGACATCCCATGAGTCAAGCGCCCCAGCTTACAGCCTCGCTGGCGGAGGCAATTGACTACCTCAATACTCCGGCCTCCATGGCCCCGATGAGTAGCATATCCGAGTCTCTCATCGGCATGCCCGTCACCACTGGGATCAGGAATGGCTCTAACACGGTGATGCGCAGAGTGTCGGTCGAGAATCTGTTGTCGGATCCTTTGGTCCAGGGGGGCTATAACGGGCATTATAACGGCGGGTACGACATGAGTTTCAAAACGGAATCACCGGCTCCATACGCTTCCGATGGTCGCCATGACATGGAAGACGATGACATCGAGGAAATCCATCGCCACGACATGGACTATGAAGACCACAACTTCCACATGCAGGTGAACAACGTCCGACAATTCTTTAAAATGAACGCGGCTCATCCGGACCAGATGACTATTCCCAGGAGGCTGGATCCTCTCCCGCAGCTGTTACTGTCAAATGAGCAGAACAAGATGTACTTCCACCACTACCTGAAGCACACGGCCCGGTTGCTGGTACCTCACGATTGCTCGGAGAATCCGTTCAAGCACATCCTGCCGCAAAGTGTGTAGCTCTGGCTATCTACCCCGCGTTAAGTCATGCACCTCGCTAACAGTTGTCATCTTCGTCCTAGTGGCCGTCGAGACCGACCACCTCATGAACCTACTGCTGGCATACTCGGCTAGCCATCAAGCCCGGCTTCTAAACCGCCCCGAACCAACGGAGCGAATAGGCGGCTTCATAGACGAAACGGTACGGAGTCTAGGCGTGGCACTGGACCACCCCGAAGGCGCCACCAGCGATGCAAGTCTTGCTACAGCAATCATGCTCGCGTCTTACCAAATCGTGTCGCCGAATCCGTTCGCATCCAGTGGGCTTACCTGGCAGACGCATCTTAATGCTGCCCGGAGGATCATTGTGTCCCGCGGAGGAGCCCAGGGCATGCACAGCGGAGATACCGTGTCCTATTTCCTCGTACGGTGGTTTGCGTACCTGGATCTTTTGGGACGGCTGAGCGGTCGGGAGATTGACGAGCCGGTATTGAGCGACAGCGGGAAATACTGGACCAACGACAACGATGAACCCCTAGCAGAGTTCTCGGTGGACTGTTTCTTCGGATTCACTACTCGCTGTGTCGCGATCCTTCACAAGATTGGGGAATTGGCAAGACAGTGCGAGCAGGAACGGAAGATGATGCGCCGTGGCAGCCGGGGGCAGGACATAGTCTGGAAACCAACCAAGGAGACTCTAAGAAATGCCCTCAGACTGCGCGAAGATCTGAGGAATTCTAGGGAGCGGTCGTCGGGTCGGTGTAGCCACGCTCACGACAACAGATACGCGCATTTCCACAACGGTAGCGACACTGGCGAAGACTTCGACGAGGACGAGCTGTTGGCCACTAACGACGCCTTTCACTGGGCTGCCGAGATCCACCTCTACAGACGATTACTTGGCTATGAGTCGGACCACCCAGACGTCCAAGATGCCGTTGGTCTCATCGTCGAAGCCATGCACAAAGTCAAGCACGGTGGGACTGCCGAGAATTGTCTTCTGTTCCCGCTCTTCACCGCCGGCTGCGAAGCCATCAACTACGAGCACCGCGAATACACACTGCAGCGAATGCTCGAGGTGGAAAAGACTGGTTTGACTCAGGTAGGGTTGCCCCATTTACGACAGCGAAGTGTCTTTGCTAATGTCCGGTTCTTCCAGGTCAAACACGCCAGGCTCCTCATGGAAAGGGTGTGGTGTGAACGCGTAGCATGGTGGGAAATAGCGAACGGGGAGTTTATTGGATAGGTGAACGAACGGAACGACACAAAGCATGATACGAGTTCCACGACTACACCTTGACGAATACGCACATGAAGATTACGGTCGCCACTAGTCGGCCCTCAGCCATCAGGGTCGATCCGAAACTGCCGCAGTTTTTTTCCTTCTCTCACTGATGTGATCGATCCTTCCTTTTCTTCTCTTTCCTGTAATCATGATAGGGGGGGGGGGGGTTTCCGGCCGAGTTTCTTGTCCTTTTTCTTTCTTTCTTTTTTCTTATATCATATTGGTTCGATCTTGCTACTTTTCCATTCCGTTTTTTTGTTTATCGAGTTTTGCCAGGTTCGTGCTGGTGTCGCTTTCCTTGCGCTCGCTTCGACGAGATCAGGTGTGTTCGCGGTTTGCTTGTCCGCCTGCACATCTGTATCTGTACTTATTTGTGGTTGCTTTCTTGGCCGGGTGTTTGCGATTGATTGATACTAACATTGCTTTTGGTTTTCTTGTTCTATCGGGAGTTTGTGTCTGGGATGAGATGATGAAGGGATTGATTTCGAACCGAACGAACATGCCGCTATGGATATGGGGGAAAGCAGGACGAATAGTGATGATGATTATGATGTAGTCCTTTTTTTTTATTCAATCCTTTATTTTATTTTATTTCCTTATTTGGTCGTTGTGTAGCATAGCACGGATGTCGTTGGGGTACGAACACGAACTGGATTATGGGGGGCATATTTTTACGATCTCTGCTACCTATCGGGGAGGTTGGATGAATGGGGGGGGTGGTGGGATAGGCATCCTTTTTTGTTTTCCTTCAAACTTACAAAATACCAGTTTCCCCCTGGGATCTCTGGATCTTTCGCATTAACGGAGGAATAGGGATTCAGAGGAGGGGGGGTGACCCAGCGGGCGAGGCTTACGTGCATATGATCTATACATTTGGAGATTCCGGTTCGCCCGACGACGCACTCGAGCGATATCGACATCGGTGCTGCACAACATATCCAGGTAGTATATAGGTATATATATATATATGTATGTATGTATGTATGTATGTATGTACGGACACGAGTAGTGTGTATTCGGGAGTGCCCACATATGTACCGTGTACATAGATAGATGATGATTGTAGATATGTACCCTCCCACACCCAGGGGTGGGGGGCGTCTGCGCCCACCCTGCACCTGCGATGGGACCGGGCTTTCATCCGTGGAAGGCGGCGGGGGGGAGGGAGGGAGGGAGGAAGACGGTGGGCCGCTGCGGTCGCGGGGCAAATATTGGTCATAGGTGGCAAAGTGGAGCCATTTTCCTGTTTCTTTCACATGGCGGCCGGGTGTGATCGCGCGAGGGGTGATGGGTGTTTGTGGATGGACTCCAGGTCCGGTTTTTTTTTTTTTTTTTGATAAAAATAAAATAAAAATAATCATTAATCGCATGCGAACCTATCTAGATCATGGCGATATAAGTAAGCAAGTACATATTAAGTATGGGCTTTCCCGGTGATGATTCATTGGATGGACCTCCCGGTTTGATTGTGTCAAGATATTTGTTGTTGTGCCACGACTGCTGATGAGTGACGTGCGGTGACGCGGACAGTACGATGCCGTTGCATTGACTTGCGGGTACTTGGGGTACATACTTGATAGATAAACAGATATGGCGAGATCGTTCGGGTTTTTCGCGCGGGGAGGGGGATACAACTTGCAGTAACGATCGATAATGTGGACAAATCGACGGATGGACACTCCCGCTTCGTCCGCTCTCTCCGGCCCACACACACCTCCCTGGCTCCGATGCCGCGCAGCCCATCGGAGTGTCCATGTAGATATGATATGCAGGATGAGCGGCCGAAGGGAGCGGTTGTTCTAGAATTCCTGCGGCGGGTTGGGCCAGTGGGGTAAGGACGGAAACGACAGCTTCTGCGGGACGAAGCCAAGTTGTTCCGGCTAGGGGCCCCGGGTCAAGAAAGCGGCTCCCTATATATGGGGGAGAAACCGGTACATACATACATACTTAGGTACATACATCTTACATACATACATACATACACACATATGCCAAAAAAGGGCTACATTTGTGCTTGGTGGGTCCTCTCCTCTTCCCTGCGAGGGTCAAATCCGTGGCACACATTCTGTCCATACAGCGCTCCCCGATTGCGTACGTGCTTTTCTCTCTCCGCTATGCACGGGCACGTTTGTCTCCGGTTTGCAGAGCCGTATCCCGAGGACGCGTGTTGTGGATCCCCAAGTTCGTTTTTTTGGGTCCGAAGACTACACACCTCTGGCCGTTCGACGTCCTTCTCGGAGGCAGCACACGCACAGCCGCAGCCACAGCGCGGAGGGCCAACTCTTCGGCGTACGATGGGCCCGTGATCCGTCGAGGTTGTGGGCATTGACGGAGGGTGGTGGCGGTGGTGGGAAACCGACGCGCCAGCGCAGATGTGTACGCTAAAGTCTCCATCGGCAGAAGACAGAACAGCAGGAACATATATAGGGGACGTGGTTCCCGCCGAAGCTCGACTGCGGCAGTTTCATGCGATGCATTGTGGTGGAGCGATCACGCCGCGGTTTCCGATGAGTGCGGCGGCTGCGCAAAGTGCGGATCGACCACGGAAGACACTGGATGGTTTCGGTCCACAGGCGTGGAAGCTTTGCCCTGGGCTAAGGATGGAATGCGGGAGCGTTGTGCATGTATCTACATAGTTGTGTAGACTTCTGTGGGTATCTGTGTACAGCACCGTCGCCGAGCAAAAAAAAAGGCTGCACTTCTAAGTGAACACACACAAAAAGGAAAATGAAGAGTCATTCACTTCGAATGACTAGTCAATAAGTCTGAGTGTTTAGCTAGTCAATGGGTTAATTTGACTAGTCACAAACTTTGAACGACAAGTCAATCGCCTTAGGTGACTAGTCAGCAGCTCACCTGAGGAAGTCGCTGCCCGCAGTGAGGGCAGTGAAAGAGGCCCGTGGGTCAAACTTGTACCTCGTCGATGGTATACAAAAGGTTGCCCATAAAAGGTTTCTCGATATCGGGGTTTCAGATACCCAGGAGGCGGGCGACTTTTTTATTTGGTGCGAGGTGAGTGATGTGATGTGCTATGGATATTGAGTTGCTTGGATGGATATCAAATGTGTTTGAATCTTGTTTGAATGGGTGCCACACAGAATCCCGACTAGTAGTTGTCTTTCCGGTACATAGATGGCGAACTTGGAAGGAGCCATCTGAGCTTCAACTGTTGATATTTGCATAAACTAACCCCGGCTGCACGCACTTGGAGGAAGAGGCTGAAAGTCTCGAGTCACGACTTTGACACGCGACTAGTTCGCCGGTACACATGTAACACAGGAGTTTCCTCACGTCTCCCAACACCACCACGCAATTCGTTCGAACCACATCTGCGCAATGTCCGACAACGATGACACGGTGATGGCCGGAACGAAGAGGCCCGCCCAAGAAGCCCCCGAAGACGACGGTATGTACGCGAACCTTTTCGCAGGTGTATGTAGCTGCGCGTGCTAATGCGCCCCAGACAGCTCCTCCTCGGACGATGACTTCGGCCCGTCCTTCCCTCCCTCCGGCGGAGCGCAGAAGAAGAAGAAGAAGCGCCGGGCCATCCCCAAAGCGCTTGAGAAGCAGTACCTCTCCGCGCTTCCCACCGCCGTGAGATACAGCAAATCGTTGATGCACCGCGATACCCTTGCCTTTGTGACCATCACGCCATTCACGGACTTCCTGATTACGACGAGTGTGGATGGCGTGGTCAAGTTCTGGAAGAAGATGGCGAGTGGCATCGAGTTCGTCAAGATGTTCCGTGCCCATCAGGGTGAGATTGTGGCTGTGGGAGTGAGCAGTGATGGAAGGAGCTTCGCAAGCGCGGGAGTGGACAAGAAGATCGCTATTTTCGATGTGATTACGTTCGGTGTGTTTGGGGAAAGAAGTGTGCGGATGGGATGGACGGATAGCTGACTGGAGGTAGACCTGTTGGCGACAATCACGATCGAGAATCCCCCGCGGACGATATGCTGGGTCCACCGTCGAGGCTCGCCGCTACCCCTGCTTGCTGTCTCCGACACAGTATCGCCAGTGATATCCATCTACGACGGCCGAGGCGAGAACCCGAATCCCACGCCTCTCCACAGGCTCACCAACCTCCACCGCAGCATAGTCCATCTGTTGGCGTTCAACGAAAAGTACGACTGCGTGGTCTCGTGCGACGAAAGCGGCATGGTGGAATATTGGGCGCCACGTCACGAGCGCGATTTCGAGAAGCCGGATTCGGTCTTTGAGTACAAGTCTGCCACCGGGCTGTACGAGTTCAAGAAGTCAAAGTCGGTTCCCACTTCTATAACCATCTCTCCGACCCAGGAGTCGTTCGCTACCTTCTCGTACCCGGACAGGCTCATCCGGGTGTTCGATTTCCCCTCGGCGAAGCTCTCCCGTACCTATGACGAATCCCTCACAACCCTGGCAACACTGCAACAAGCCTCCTCTGCGGCCAGTAAGCTACCAGATATCGAATTTGGCCGGCGAATGGCTCTCGAGTCATCACTGGACTCTGGCACACTCCAGCACGCGAACGTCATCTTCGACGAAACGGGCCATTTCATAATCTTCGGCACTCTCGCAGGAATCAAGATCCTCAATCTGTCCACAAACAAAATTGCGCGTATCCTCGGCAAGGACGAGGCTATCCGTCCTATGAACATTGCCGTGTACCAAGGCGCACCCTCCAAGAAGAGTGTGATGACCGTAGAAATGGCGGCATCATCCAATCCGCTGCTCGCCGAAGCGAATGTCTGCGATCCGATGATCTTTTGCACCGCCGCGCAGAAACCGCGGTTCTACATGTTCAACAACGACAATTCAGCGTCGAAGTCCGAGCGCGACGTATTCAACGAGAATCCCCTCAAGGAAGGTGTCGCTGGTTTGTCGAAGTCACTCGAGCGCCGGCCGGGGGACACTGGTGCTGCAGCGATCCTGCACACCTCGATGGGTGACATCCACCTCCGGCTGTTCCCTGAGGCCGCACCAAAGACGGTGGAGAACTTTGTTACCCACGCCAAAAACGGATACTACAACGGCACGATATTCCACCGTGTCATAAAGAAATTCATGATCCAAGGCGGCGACCCATTGGGCGACGGCACCGGTGGAGAGAGTATCTGGGGCGGGGAGTTTGAGGATGAGTTCAGCTCGCTCAGACACGACAAGCCATATACTCTTAGCAGTGCTAACTACGGACCGAATACGAACGGCAGCCAATTTTTTATCACCACGGAGAAGACAGTTAGTTCGCATCCCCGAATGGTGTTGGGTCAATGATACTGACAAGATGTGTAGCCGTGGCTCGATAATAAACATACCATCTTTGGACGCGCGACACAGGGACTGGACATCATCCATAAGATTGAGAACGTCAGAGCATTCAAAGATAAACCCGAGGAAGACGTCAAGATCATCAGCATCACTGTGCTATAAGCTTGATGTTTAGACGGACTATATAGATGGGGGGGGGGGGCGAATCTGTATGTACGATATTGACGGATTTTATAGATGGGGGCGAATCTGTGCGTATGGTATCAACGGACCAAGGTGTATAGGAGACCACTTCTCCCTCGTGTGTAGCAGGAACCCAGTGATGGCATCAATTCGACCTAAAGAATGACAGAAGCACTCCAAACTCCAAACGAAACCCAAACCGTCCTCCCGTCCATTATTTCTCAACCTCCATGGCCGTAGCGCCCGCCGCCTTTTCCGCCGCCTTCTTCTCCATCTCCACAAACTCCTCCTTCTTCTCCAATGTGGCGCCAATGAATTTCCTCAGCGTCGCCCAAGTGCCGCCCACAGCGCCCCCGCCCTCTTTCTCCCCCTTCTCGACCTCGAGGATCGCCAGATTCTTTCCGAAGCGCTCACACTCACTCCTGAGCAGCCTCTCCTTCCTGACCATGGCGCCGGGACGGGACTTGATGGCCTTGCTCGCCATGCTGCCCTTCCACTCCCCCGTGGCGCCCTCCTTCCCGTCCCCGCCCAGGGCCGCCTCCGGCAGCGCGGCCGCAAGCGAGTCGATACTGCCCAGCAGCGCGGTACTGGTCTTGGGTCGCCGCCGCTTGACGACCTTGCTGGGCGCCGCCTTGCGCTCGATCCGCGATATGAGGTCGGCGTGGCGCGCTAGCCGCTGCGATTTCTTCGGGTTGCGTGAGCTGGCACCGGTGAAGGTGGAGGAGGTCGGTGCCGCCGCCGCCGAGGGACGGCTGCTCTTTGTGCGGATCGTGGCGCGGCCCTGTGACGGGTTAGTAATGCGGCGCACTCGGGATTGGGGGATTTGTGATTCCGGTACCATTTTTCTCTTTCGATTTGTCGGTGGGGTGGGGTGGTGGTGGATGAGAAATGTGATCTGTGAACGTCGTGGGGTTGAACTTTCGGCGTTGCGCCTATTTTAGTGGTTGTTCGGAACCCTGGTTGGTGCTCATGAATTCTCACTCATCCGGACGAGGGCAGACAGACTGGACCCCCCACAGTGGAGAAAGATTGCAAGTTAGACCGGACATCATTATTGAAATCCGGTGGTGTCCTGCCCATAAGCGTGTGTCTGGAAACGGGAAAGCTGACGAACGGGCCAAGTTTGCGGCGGAGGAGCCTGGCGCTCGTGGGGGTGGGAATGGATGCGGTTCTCAGATCGGTACGGCATACGGCAAACGCCCTATCTAGGTCCCTTGCACACCTCAAAAAACGTGAGATTTCAGAAAAGAAGTGGGCTGAAGCCAAGCGTTGGGCTGCGGGCCAGGTGACTGGCAGGAAGTATACAAGCTGCCGGCCAAGCAAGCGGCCGGATAAAACAGTAGCGGATAGTTCCAAGAGACTTGCCTCGAGGTTTCATCTACCAGCTGAAGACGGTTCACAGCCTAACCAGTCAGCACCTGAAGTGGGCGGAGAACCAGCCCACAGCCAAACTCTGGTGGTGCCCGTACAGGACCCAGACCAAGTGCTGCCCGCACCGGAAATGCCAGCAGAAAATCTTGCTGGTAGATGAGGCGCGGAGGGGAACAGGGAGAGGCAAGGACCGGTACAAGATCCGGGACCTCCTCGCCGATGCGAGGTGCAGCCAGACGGTCCCGGACTTCCTCTCCACTACAAATGTGGGGAGGCGGGTCCCAGCCCCCGGCTGAGGAAGACGTCCAGAGTGAGGCGTCGGAGTGCGAACTCCGGGAGAGGCAATATAAGGAAGAGGCCGAGGAGGTGGACGCCGAGGGTGAGGGACAGCCACTCTTCCTTCCCACGCCCGCCTTCATGGCCTTTACGGGAGAGGAGTGAGGAGCCCGGGGCGGATTTCCTTCGCCTTTCCCTTTGCCATTTCTTCCGTGATTTCCTTGGTGCGCTCTATCATTCTTGGGACAGGCCTGCGCGGAGGGCAAAGAGGAGCTTGCAACGAGCCGGCTTCGCGTGGACTGCGGACAGTTTGTTCTCGCCATGATCTAGCTAGGTCGCATGCGAGTAATGAGCAAACAAAATTAAAACGAAAGATTGCAAGCGAGACTTCTGAATAGTTGGGGACTGTCTGGAACAAATGAGACAAGATGAAGACCTGCCTAAGGTGCAGAGGGGGAATCCTTTCAACGATCTCCTACCAGCTCCTCCGTGCTCGACATCTCAAGCCCGACCCTACTTGCACTGTCTTTCTTACTCCTCTCATTTAACTTATCTGTCAAAGTCTTCTCTAGTGCATCCAGTGCCTCCTCCAAGGTACACCTGTTCCTCTGGATATAATTCGCATGCATGAGGAGGATCATCTTCCCCAGCTCCCTACCACTCATCCCCGCGCAGTTTATCGAGCAACTCCACAGTCTTGTAGAAGGTGCCTCGGGGAGGCGATAAAGGCTCAGGGAGGCTTCTGTGGCGCAGGGAAGATGGGAAGGTGGTACGATGATGCTGGCCTGTATCAGCTCGCGCAGCCCGTTGCGAAGAATGCTGTAGATTGCCGTTGTCGAAGGGACGTCGATGAATTGCTTCATATCTAGGCGACGGGGATTAGCGATGAGGGATTGTAGGGGCAATGGAAGTGGGTAGTACCTGCCCGGTCGAGGAATGCTGGGTCCATGTATTGTATGAGGTTGGATGTCGTTAAGACAATCACCTGGGGCTGGTTAGCATCCATTGGTGTTTGCTGCCGGGGATTGAGGGACATTATTCTTGGTCCGTAGTTTATCCAGCGCGGTCAGGAGGGCGTTCACAACCTGATGAACCATGAGTCTTCGTCTGCGGGTCCATTTCCATTTCTGGCCGGAGTTCTCACCCTGATCCCGTCATTCGGCTCCCTTCCACCGATAGCTTTCATCCTTGAAGGCAGCAATGTCTCAACCTCATCTACTCCCATCAGCATATCAAGGCCTCTCACCCCTAACTTTAGACCACCACTCACCGATCAGCAAAATGACAAACACCGCCCCATCCTCCAACAACTTAAGAATACGATCAAACATCTGCCCCACCAATGTAGCCGACTCCGAAAAGTACTTGGAGAACAGGTTGTGGCTGTTGATCTCGAAGAGTTGGCTTTGCTGGTACTGGCCCGATAGCCGGATGGAGAGCTTTTGGGCCAATGCCCGTGCGAGACATGTTTTGCCGCTTCCGGGAGGGCCGTGGAAGAGGATGAGTCGGTTGAAGCCGATGCTCATCAGGTTCACCTGTCTATCGGAGAAGAAGGCTACATTGGCAATCATCAGTGGAATTCTCTAGCCCGGCGTGGAAGGTGGGGACAGACAAATCGTCGACAAGAAACCCAACAGTTTGCTCTTGAGGCCAGGCTCAAACACCAATCTCCCCTCGTCAGCGGAGTCTCCACTACCGTGCCTCATGACTGGTTGCACATACGAATCCCAAAGACCATCCAGCGAAGCAGCGGGGAGGTCTATGCTTCTGTAGGAGCTCTCGATGCCCACATCGTGTCTGAGCTCGCGCTCGTGGAGAAGCTTGTATACGTGAACATGCAAGTCCGCGTCGCTCAGTGCGACAACGGCAGTCATGCCGGCAACCTCGGAGACATACAGGGCCTCCACGCCGGCGGGGAGGAAGGCGTATTTGTCTGCGGATGTGGTCAGAACTGAGGGATGCGTATAACTAATGAGGGGGCAATCGACCAGTGGCGGACATGTGCTCTTCCACAACCAATGACTTGTAGTTTTGTCGCAGCCATCTATCGATTGTCGCTGTGAGGGCTGGTCTATCGCAGATTGTATTCTCCGCCAGTCGCACTTCCACGTGTAAAGGAATCTTCAAACCGGAAGTCATTGGGGCAGTTGCGTGATCAGGCGTTGGTTTCTAGAAGGTGGCTGTACTCTGTGCAGGGTGGACAGTAAGGTTCGCTTGCTTTGTTTTGTTTTGGACGAGCCATCTGTCAATGGTATACCCGTTGATAGGGAATGTAAAAGTGATGTTTGAGCACGACAGATCTTTTTCCCCCCAGAAAACAGTCAAGCGCTTAAACTTTATAACGAGACCCTGCTATTGAGACTTCACTTTTAGAATATTTGACCTATCTATATAGTCTACACAGAGAACATGTCGCGATGAATCCACAGCTTTCGATGAAATTAGCGAATCATTCCTTGTGACGGACGGTTTGCTCGATGTAGAATAGTGAGCTTTCGTGCAGAGAGATCTCCGGACTATGTATGTAGATCACCACACCAATAACTCTATCTAAGAGCGTCAGTCTGTGCTCGGTCCGCGGCTGCAGCTGCAGATTGTCTCGATAGTTATATACATATCGCCATCGTAAACGGAACGACTTGCAAATTCTACGTGTGGTTTCCACTGCTGTAGATCCTGTCTCTGCAGCTTTTGACCACAGATTTGCGCAATATAATCGCGCACACGAAACCTGCTTCGGTCCAAAGCATCCCTTCCTTCTTGCTACCCCTCAGCATATGTACCACCATCCACTATCAACCACCGTTACACCGTGACTACCTCACATACCAGAATTACATACCTCCCTCAGGTGGTTTCAGGAACATTCCTACTCCTCTTCTCTTTCGCTTCTTTCTTTTCCCTTCTAGCCCTCCGCCTTCCTTCTTCAACGCCAACGACGGATGTCTCTGTACGAAACTGCCATATCAGCATCGCACACCGTATACACAATCGTCAAAAGCACCATCGTGGCGTCCACCGGGATATTGATCATAATCTCGGGGTTGCTTTACTTCAAGCAATCGTTCGTCTCCCCGTCGTCCTATTTTCCTTTCCCGCATCGTCGAAGTCAGAGGCAGAGGGCACGCGATCGAAGTAAATCAATTGGCTAACCTGGACACGGCGTGCACATTGCCTTTGCAGGTCGCTCATCTACCAGAGATACCTTCCCGAGGGAGCACGAACCGAAGTCCCCACGCCCGATGACTACAAGATCGAATCCTGGGAAAGAGTCAAGCTCTTCACTAAGGATGGCGAAACTTTGAACTCGTATTTCTTGAAGGCTGTCAAACCCGCTGGCGCTACGGTACCCAAATCTCCATGGCGCGCCTGCGCGCGCGTGATCGCCAACTGGACTGACGCGAGATATTGCATAACCTCAGGTTCTGTACATGCATGGCAACGCTGGTAATATTGTCTGTGCGCCCTCGTCCCTCAAAAGTGCCCGATGGGAATGCTGACGGATCGCGTGTGAAAGGGACATCGCCTACCACTCGCTAGAGTGTTCTCGGACAATATGGGTGCCAACGTGTTTATGCTGTCGTATCGAGGGTTCGCAACTTCCGTCACCGCCGTGCCGTACGCAAGAGAAGGCAGTACCTAACTCCTAGCTCTCCTCTAGCTACGGTCTCTCCACCGGCCGTCCATCGGAGAAGGGACTCTTGGTAGATGCGCAGACGGCATTGGACTACCTGCTCGACCGCCCCGAGGCAGCTCGGACCAAAATCTTTGTGTATGGGCAGTCACTCGGCGGTGCGCTCGCGATTCAGCTGGCAGTCAAGAATCAGGGCAAGGTCTCTGGGTTGATCCTTGAGAACACCTTCCGTTCTATGAGGACGCTCATCCCGAAGGCTTTCCCTCCGGTAAAGTATCTGGCCAGGCTCTGTCACCAGATTTGGCCCAGCGAGACCACGATACCATTGATCGAGAACACGCCAACGCTCTTCCTGAGTGGACAGAAGGACGAGCTCGTCCCGTAAGTTCCACCCCATCTACTCGTCCTTTCCCTCATCTTCCCAACTAATAAGTCTCAGCCCGGATCATATGGTAACACTCTTCAACTCTTGCGTCTCTCCCAAAGTCTGGGAGACGTTCCCCAACGGCTCCCACAATGACACATTCACGGAGGTGGGCTACTTCGAGGCGATATATCGGTTCATGAAGAAGGTGATCCAAGAAGAAGAAGTCGGACCGCGGGATGCAGTTCTCGCGTCCCCTTCATCACCATCTACAATCCCCTCCGCCCCTTACTCCCCCTCGTCGCAACCAAGTACTAAGGGGAAGCGGGACTCATGTATTCCTTCACCAATCTCCCCCAAGTCGTAATCTACCACTTACAGTACACTGTTCTACTGGAAACTGAATTTAATTCTCTCCTTCTCATTTCATTTCATTTCAGTTGATTTGAGGGTTCAAGTACATGTATCTCCAGTATCTTAGCTTTCATCCTTATTTGCTTCGTCTACTTCCCATTTCCTTTCCTTGCGGAGTTTCGGCGGCGGGTTGATTGGTTGCTGACGGGGTTCTGTTTCTGTGTCTGTCTGTATTTGCTTCTCACATACTTTAGCCCATCTTTTATTCGAGTTCTCGCACAAACCAGATTTTGATGGTGTGAAGACATGGGGTTATGATTTTTGGTGGGGTTAGGTTGGGTTAGGTTGGGTTGTTGGGTTTCAAGCAATGATTTAATGGGAATATGGATCGTTATGGCCTTTTCTTTTGACATTTGTTTTAAGTGCATCTACCTATGTACTCCGCCTGATAATTTGCAATCTCAAACCATTAGCGGTTTGGATTTTGACGGACAGATACAGCTTGGTTTAAACGATGCACATCAGTACGTATAGGATCCAGTTTATAGAGAATCTGGTACAAGGTGATTCATCACGGGGAACACCTACATAGGTACGCATGATACCAGGTTGAACATTTTGCAGATACAGTCCTACCTACCGGTACTGCCAAAACCGATCCATCGCACAGGCGGGCTATGTATCTAGCGATATCTCCTGGGAAAAAGAAGAAAAAAACACAGAAGCCCACCCATTCCTCCATCCATAAGCTAATAGTCGTCTCGTACATCCATCCATCCCTACTTCTAATTCCAGCCAGCCATTCTCTCCAGTTCCACTATAATCCGACATGAAACAGCAACTGCTTCTGCTTCCCCTTCTTCTTCTTCCCACCACCACCACCGTTCTCAACCGCATTATCCGCCTCATCGCGTGCAGCCTCAGGAATACCAGGCACCCACGGGTTGTTGGTAACAACTGGCGCCCTATTCGGGATAGGAGTCCATCCCGCTGAATGCTTCTTCGGCGGTAAACTCGGGAATTCGTCTCTACCTATTGGGCGCCTAGTTGGTGCAGCCGAAGAGGAGGAGGGGGAAGCGGGAAAGGTGTGTGTAGTGCTGGTAGGCGGGGCCGGCGCAGGAGGCTGTGTTACCCACGGTGTAGCGCCGACGGCGCCTTTACCGGCGCGGTTGGGGTTAACGATGGGTTTGGGAAGAACAGATGAAGCGGAGGATGAAGGGGAATAGGTAGGGGTGGTAGCAGCAGTACCCCAGGCCGAGGCGGCGGCGGAGCGACCGGAGCGCGCGGTGGAGGATTTCAGTTTTAGAACACGAGTGGCGTTTGTGGACGTGGATGCCGATTGAGAGGAGGCACCAGCGATGGGGGGATAGTCCTCGTTCTGGTTCGGTTAGCTGGGTTGGGGGGATGTGTGGGGTGGGAGAGCGTACGATTGCCTTCCAGTTGTTCCATGCTTTGAGTAACTCCTTCTTTTTTACCTCGTCCTCATAGAGTTCGGCGACTTCGTTGATGAGCGTGTTGAGTTCTTTGGCACTGGCGTCGAAGAGACTCCACAACATGTCCACCAGGTTGTCGCCAGAGATGGCGCCACTGCGAAATTTACTGATGTCGTCGCGGAACAGTTGCATCTTTGTGGTATCGTTGCGTAGCATGTTGCTCGCACGCTCGATAACCGCTGCGTGACGGAGTGCGCGCGCGTCAGTGGGGTTCTGCGCAGGCGGCGAGGGCCGTGCTAGGTTAGCAGGGCGAGCTGCGGAGAGTGGCGGGAATGCAGCGTTGTTCGTGGGAGGCGTGATGGTGCGAGGCAGAGCCGGTATGTTTCCCGGTACCTGCCCAGGCGCGCGCGGCTGTGGTAGTTCTACGCTCTGGGTCTGCGGAGGCCTGGCGGGCTGTGGTGCTGGACGGGCTGCAAAAGCGGGCTCCGACAGGTGTCCTCCGAAAGTTCGAGACGTTGTGGACTGTGCGCTCTGGATAGCAAGCTGTTGAGTGCGGTAAAATGCGATTTCTGCCCGGTTCATGTGTTGCGCTGTCCTGACGGGGGGATCCTCCAACTCAGGACGCCCTCTGCCACCGTCACCTCCTCGTCCCCCACCACCACGCCGCCGTCCGTCATTCTGGGGCTGCACTGACCGCACATCCTGGAAGTGGCTGATATCGATGCGTCTGGCATCTCGCATTGCGGTCTTGCTAAGTCCGTTGGGGTGCACCTCAAGCTGGTGAGCTTTGAGATCAATCTCATATTCGAACACCACAAACTTCTTCTCCAGACATTGGCTGTCAGGGCAGACGTAGTGTGCCTTCCTAAAGTGTGCTTCCAAGGTGTCGTAATTGAAGTAATACTGTGGCTGCTGGTCCGCAGGACGGCTCCGTTCGCATATATGGCAGCGCTCATGCTTGTCCCGGCAGTGTATGAACAGCTCGTCTACTGAATAGAACCGTTGATTGCAGAATTGGCACTCAGGATGCCCCTTGAATCCGCTCTGATTTCCGGAGCCTGGTTGGTCGTCCCCATGCCGCTCATGGCGTCGTAGCTCTGCGGCCGTAAAGAGTTCGTGCTCGTGGGTGAAAACCTTCTTGTGGCGAGTGCAAAGATCACACATGACACGGTTGTGCTCATGCTTGACGTGCCGATGGAGATCCGGCCAGCCCAGACATGCTCGGTCACAGGTCTCCTCTGGACAGTTGTAACGGAGAAGTAGAGTCGCATCGTCACAGATCGCTTGATCATCATACTTGATGCCCAATGCCGCGTTCTGAGCAATTATTTCCAAGTCTTTGAAATCTTCAAAGAGTTTGTCATGCTCTTTGGTGAATATCACATACTCCGATTCTATCTAAGAATAGAAGTTAGAACAATGTATAGCACGAAGTACGAAAGCCGGGGAAGCTACTCGACAATGTGCGCATGTCTTGCTCTTGTACAAGGCACGCATCCTGAGGGAGCAGATGTGACACGTTGGGTGGTTGCAAGGCGGCATCGCAATGTACCTGACTGGATCCGCACAAATAAAGCAAATCTCGGATTCTGCATCGTCCGAGGCCGCATCGTCACTGTTCCGGGCCGCTGGCGGGCTTCCCGGAGCAAGCCTAAGCACTGTTTGCACGGATCCGCTCGAATCCTCTGATTGGTGTGCATTCGGATTGTTGTCTGCGCCCCTCCCGATCCCTCTTGACTTCCTCGGACCTCCGCGTCGTCCAGTCCCCGTAGCCCCATCGCTACCACCTCGACCACCTCTACCGCGTCCTCTATTCGCGCGGTCTTCTCCGCCACCATTGCCTCCTCCCCTCCGGGTTCGTCCCCCTCCTCTCCCGGCGGAAAATGCACCTGTGTTGTTCTGAGTTGGAATCTGCTCGCCAGTCGCTGATGCCATCGCTAAATATGATTGGTGGTGTTCGAATGTAGTGGAAAAGCTATTAATAATCAAGTTGAAGGTGGTTTATGAGAATTGGGTCGTAGATTCAAAGCGAATGTATGGTGGACGTTTAGATGTGAGTGCAAGTTGTTCCGATGGCTGTGGTGTCCTCGGAAGGGCGAGAAATGGAAAGAGTTGGTGGGGTTACCTTAAATATTTGACAGCCTGTGCAACAATCTGCATGCACTCATAGTTACAGCTCTAAGCCTCATTCTCGATTACACGAATGTACTAGTACAGACATTCCACAGAATGGCCCTGCGGCTGAGGGTATGTATGTGCCATGTGTGTAACACAAGCTGGAGAGTCTTGACAGCTGACAGCATCAAAGATCACGCAGCTGTGTCTGCTTGTATGTATGTCTTTTTATTTGCCACACTTTGCGAACACAATAGCTTCGTACATCAATACAATATAGTTGGCATATGGTTCATATATTCCGGTAATAAAAAGGCAAAACAGCCGAAGAAATGCAAACTGAAAAAAGACAAAAGTACGGAACGCCATTTCCACCGTGTCCCAGCCCGTTCAAACAATCCAGCAAAACAATCATAACCATACTTTATCATCGCTCTCGAAAATTCATAGCCTCAATGCCTATCGCTTCTGCCTCTTCTGTCGCCCTGTGCAGGAAGAGCCTAACTGACAGCATGGGCAAGCACCTTAGCAGCCAAAGCCGAGAGCAGCTGCAACACGCTAGTCAGTCCGTCGTCTTTGACTTGACCCCCTGCTCGCCCTCGAACTCGTACTGCTACTGCCAACGCCAACATCGAAAGAGAATTTTAGCACCTTTGCCTTGTCACTCTGTGGGAGCTCTTGGAACACCTGGTAGACGCTCTGTCCCTTGCGATCGCGGATGGCGCCCAAGCGGTTTCCGGCGACGGCGCCCGCAAGGAGCCCGGGGACGTTGCCGACAATGAAGCCGATAGTAGCCCCCGAAAGTCCACCGAGAAGACCCCAAACACTGCCGCCCGAGTTTTGCGCCGGCTCGTCATCCTCGTTTAGTCCCTCCTCGTGCATCATCTCCTCGAAGACATCACCGAATTGGGCATCCTGCCAGCCGCTGCCCGAAGGCGAGAAGTGTTGCCGGGTCGCGTCATAGTCGCGGCGCCGCACAGGGTCAGAGAGAACGTAGTAGGCATCGTTTACTTGCTGGAACTTCTTGGTGCGAGCAGCGCGTGTAGGGTCGTTATGGGAGACCCGGTCGGGATGGGTTTTGAGGGCCGTACTGCACGTGTTAAAGATGGACTAAGCAGGAGCGAAGGCGGCAAACCGCTTATACGCATCGCGAATTTCCTGAGGCGTCGCAGTTGACGAGATCCCGAGTGCTCCATCTATGACTTGGATTAGAGATAGGCCGAGCAGCTAGACAGAGCGGCGCACAATAGTCAACGGATGCTGATGTTGAAATAAATGTTAGCCTGCACATGCGCTAGAGGCGGGAACGGGAGGGACTTACAAGTCATAGTATCTGTAGGTAGCAGCTGTAATAATGTTTGGTTTCAGTGTGTAAAAGAAGTCGAAGGGAAAGATGCCAGTTAAGGGGAAAGGGTGGCTTTCAGCTAGAGTAGGAAGTATGCACCTTAGTAAGGTGGTGGCGCCCCACAGCAAGGCCACTCTTTGGGCCAATGACGTAGTAGTTCAGTGGCAAATGCCCTCGACACCACCCAGCGCCACAGTAAATGAAGCCACAGGAATAGCATGTGATGAGTCACGCGATGGGAAGCAAGAACGCGCCACGCCCTGACTTAGCGCAAACAATTCGAAAGCCATCTTTTGCCCCACCAGCAGCCACTACATCGAACCCTTTTACATCTACTTGTGTGCATATAATCGGAGGTAGCGGTCCCAAACGCCAATCCGCACCCAATCGGCTCTCTTCTCGGTGGCCTACGCACAGTTGCGGACATTCGAAGGACGTAAAAAAAAATGAAGTCCCAGGTCGTCGACAATGTTCCGAAAAAGATTGGAGAGGTCCAGTTCGGTGTCATGTAAGTGGCTTGGTTATCGCAAGACCTAAATTCCTGTTCTGACATCGACGATTGCAGGTCCTCGCAGGATGTGGTCAAACAAGGAGTTGTTGAGGTCGCGACGCGAGAATTATACGATTTGGACGGCGGTCGGACATTGAAGAAGAATGGTGCCCTTGACGCACGCATGGTGAGTCTATTCGATGGCTAGCATAATGCGAAAACATGCAATTGCTGAAACTGGGCACTCGGATATGCTCTGATAGGGAACATCGTCGAAATCCGGTACCTGTGAGACCTGCGGCGAAGGTCTTGCCAACTGCAATGGCCACTTCGGCCATGTCAAGCTTGCGCTACCAGCATTCCACATTGGTTACTTCAAGGCGATCATTACCATGCTTCAGAACATCTGCAAAGACTGCGCGCGAATACTATTGGATGACAACCAACGACGACAATTTCTGAAGATGTTGCGGACGCCTGGTATCGACAACCTCCGACGTATGGGGATCTGTAAAAAGATCAATACCCAATGCAAAAAGGCACGAACTTGTCCGCATTGCCATGCTATCAACGGTGTTGTTAAAAGGAGTGGGCCACTGAAAATTACGCATGACAAATTCAGGGCGTTCAATTCGTCGACGGCGGCCAAGAAGATACCTCCGGAGGCGAAGATTTTGTTCGACAGGTCGTTCGCGGAAGCAAAGAAGGCCAATAATGATCTGGATAAGCACGTAAAAAGGGCTATGGACGACTTGAACCCGCTGAAAGTTCTCAACCTCTTCAAGCAAGTCCTTCCGCCAGACTGCGAGCTTCTGGGAATGAACCCAGAAAAAGGACGGCCGGAGATGTTCATCTGGCAATACGTACCGGCGCCGCCGGTCTGCATTCGCCCTTCCGTCCAACAGGATTCTGCGAGTAATGAGGACGACTTGACAGTAAAGCTGACAGAGATCATCTTTGTGAGCTCACTGATACGTGCTGGCTTACAAAAAGGAAAACCAATTCAACAGCTCGTGGAGCAGTGGGACTACATGCAAGCTCAAATTGCAATGTACATCGACAGCAGTCAACCGATGATCACAAGGAACTATACAGATATCAAACCCATCCGTGGGTTCTGTCAACGGCTCAAAGGAAAGCAAGGTCGTTTCCGAGGCAATCTTTCAGGAAAGCGTGTAGACTTTTCGGGGCGAACAGTCATTTCGCCAGATCCGAACCTGAGTATTGAGCAGGTCGCCGTTCCAATCCACGTAGCGAAGAACTTGACATATCCGGAAAAGGTCTCACGGTACAATATTGAGAAGCTTCGCCGGTTAGTTGTGGTCGGCCCCGAGGAGTGGCCTGGCGCCAATTACATTATCAAGAAGAACTCGGATTACAAGCTGTTTCTCAAGTTCGGTGACAGGAAACGCCAGGCGGAAAACCTCCAAATAGGGGATATTGTGGAGAGGCATCTGGAGGACAATGATGTAGTACTATTCAATCGGCAACCGTCGTTGCACAAACTCAGTATCCTCAGTCACTATGTACGTGTGGACTTTTGTAGCTCTTTGCTAGTACACTGCTGACCATCATTTACAGGCTAAAATTCGACCATGGAGGACATTCCGTCTCAACGAGTGTGTGTGCAACCCCTACAATGCCGATTTCGACGGTGACGAGATGAATCTCCACGTCCCACAGACCGAGGAAGCAAGGACGGAGGCCATCCAGTTGATGGGCGTGAAGAACAATCTTTGTACTCCGCGCAACGGAGAGCCCATCATTGCCGCTATTCAGGATTTCATCACGGCAGCGTATCTCTTGAGCAGCAAAGAGATTTTCTATGACCGGAAGACATTTGGGCATATTTGCATGTATATGGTGGATGGCAATGAACAGATCGATCTGCCACCGCCAGCGATCATGAAGCCGCAAGCTCTTTGGACTGGCAAACAAATCTTCAATCTCATGATGAAACCGAACAGGAAGTGCCCAACACTCGTTAATCTGGACGCAAAGTGCCGAGACTACAAACCTGTGGCTGGACAAGCGCCAGATATGTGTGAAAACGATGGATTTCTAATCATTCGGGGTAGCGAGATTATGTGTGGACTGATGGACAAATCGACTGTTGGATCCGGCAAAAAAGACTCAGTCTTCTATGTCATTCTCAGGGATTATGGACCGGACGAGGCAGTGCGCTCAATGAACCGACTGGCAAAGCTTTGTGCTCGTTGGTTGGCAAATAAGGGTTTCTCGATCGGAATCAACGACGTCCTTCCCGGCGCCAACCTGAGGAGGGAGAAAGATCTCATGGTTGAGGATGCTTATGCGCAGTGTGACAAGCTGATCCTGCAGTTCAAAGAAGGAAAACTCGAAAAGGCCGCAGGATGTGACGAAGAGACTACTTTGGAAAACAAAGTCCAAGGTATCCTGAGTAACGTCCGTGACAAGGTGGGAGATATTTGTATGAGGGAGTTGAGCAAGTACAACTCACCCCTAATCATGGCATGTTCTGGGTCCAAAGGTAACATTCATTTGTTCATCTATGTTTGGTTCATTCCTAATGCCCAGCAGGTTCAAAGATTAACGTCTCCCAAATGGTTGCTTGTGTCGGCCAGCAGGTCATTGCTGGGAAACGTGTTCCTGATGGATTTGACGATCGATCACTGCCCCATTTCGCGAAAAATTCCAAGCAACCTCCTTCTAAGGGTTTCGTGCGGAACAGTTTCTTTTCCGGACTTACACCTACCGAATTTTTGTTCCATGCTATCTCCGGTCGTGAAGGCCTAGTCGATACCGCTGTCAAGACTGCTGAAACCGGATATATGTCACGCCGGTTGATGAAATCTCTTGAGGATCTCTCCGCAAACTACGACGAAACTGTGCGAACATCTTCGTCAGGTATCGTGCAGTTCAGGTATGGCGGTGACAGTTTGGATCCTGTGGACATGGAAGGCGATGCTCAACCCGTTAATTTCAACCGCACTTTCTACCACTCCGAGAATATCACTTTTGACGAAGAGGCCGATGGACTCCTGCCATACGAACTCATCGAGTTGTGTGATAAAGTTCTTCATCCTCTAGAGGCAAAGGAGATTCGGAAGGACTTGTTGGGGAACATCATCTCGGATGCTGAGCTGCAAAAGCTGACGGGTCGCGCTGCTGCCATGGCGCTCGACGAGAACGAGAGCCTGCGGGCATTTTATCAGTCCATCAGGAGTTACGTTCGAGCAAAGGCAGATGCGCTCGCAAACCTGCGAGAAAAATTCGGCCTGCCCCGCGGGGACGACATGCCCGAATCAGACGAACACAGAGGCCTACATCTTGATGAATACTTCCCCCAAGCCAAAGTTCGAGCGGTCAAACAAGTCATGAAGATCTCGAATGAGTGCCTGAACGAGTTCCTCAAGCAGTGTCTCACCAAGTACAAGCGAGCTAAGATTGAGCCCGGATCTGCAGTTGGTGCAGTTGGTGCGCAATCTATTGGTGAACCCGGAACCCAGATGACACTAAAGACTTTCCATTTCGCTGGTGTCGCTTCCATGAATGTCACTCTCGGTGTGCCTCGTATCAAGGAGATTATCAATGCTTCCAAGATTATTTCTACCCCGATTATCACCTGCAAATTGGTAACCAAGGACGACGAGCGAGCTGCCCGTGTTGTCAAGGGAAGAATGGAGAAGACCTACCTAGCAGATGTATGTAGGAATTATCACCTTATTCCTTAATCGTTATAATGCTGATGATAATGGATAACAGATTATTCTTTACATCGAGGACGTCTGTGCTCCGGAAGACAGCTATGTTTCCGTCCGCATCGACTGGCGCACCATCGAAGCGCTTCAGCTGGAGATTGGAGTGGACCACATCATTAATGCTATCGTCAAAGCCAAGCTCAAGATCCTACGACAGGATGTACGGGTGGTCGGCAACAAATTCCGCATCTACGTTCGTGAACTTGCCGCTAAAGAGCGTGGCCCCAAGGATGATGGAGACGTCTACCTTCGTGTACAGGCTCTTAAACGGGCTCTCCCTACCATCGTCGTTAACGGCTATCCGAACGCTGTCCGTGCGGTTGTCAAGAAGAACGATAAGACTGGCGAGAACGAACTGTTGGTAGAAGGATACGGGTTGAGACAATGTATGAATACCGACGGTGTTGTTGGCACGGAGACCAAGAGTAACCACATCATGGAGATGAAAGAGGTTCTCGGAATTGAGGCCGCTAGGCACGTCTTTGACTCCTTTCGGTGTGTAGAGTTATTATACTAATATCGGCTAATAGGCAATCTATCATCAGCGAAGTATCTTACACCATGCGTGAGCACGGGATGGACATTGATCCAAGACACATGCAGCTCTTGGGCGACGTGATGACATTCAAGGGAGAAGTTCTCGGAATTACTCGATTCGGCCTCTCCAAGATGCGAGACTCAGTTCTGCAACTCGCATCTTTCGAAAAGACGACAGACCATCTCTTCGATGCCGCATTTCATATGAAGAAGGACGAAGTGCAGGGAGTGAGTGAGTGTATCATCCTGGGACAAAGCATGACGATTGGTACTGGTGCTTTTGGTGTGGTCAGAAGCTTGATGATCCGGGACAAGGACCTGAAGCCAAAGAAGTTGCTATTTGAGGAGTGCTGGAAGGGAAAGTACTTAAGGAATCAGATGGCGATCAGGCAGTAGGCAGAATTTCCGTGTGTATGTACCGAATAGCAAATACCAAAGCCTGTCGCTGCAGTAGGTTGCTCGGCCAATGCAGCGTATATATGCATAATGTAAGCATGTAGTCCGGAATTAATCGCATTTGACTTTTTTTGTTTGAATTTTATGTTGGTGGCCATTACTCGAGGAAGTCAAGAATTTTAGAGACCATGTATTCACCCTCAGTAGTCGATGGAGTGTCTTCACTGCGGTGCGGAGCTTGCTCTTCGATGAGTTTCTATCTACCATACGGACCTCTTTCGGCGATATGCAGGAACGATCACTCGTATAAATAGCCGCGTTGTCACTACCACTTCAACCTTCCATCCCTCTCACCTCACTCACACCCACCCTTCGCTTTCCCACCACAATTGCTCAATCCATAATCCCTCCATCATTCCTCCCTTCTACTCCCGTGCTCCATCATTCCTCTCATACCTCTCTTCGCTTGAATACTTTCCGAGATGCAGACCGACCCCACCACCCAGTTTGCTGATTATGTCCGGAGCCTTTCTCTCATAGTATCAGAAGGGCCACCTGTAATCAGGTAAAGCGAACGTTGAACTTTCATCTGTTAGTTTTCTAACACATACTTCGTTAGGATAACCGATGAATTGCGGGACGTTCTGGCAACGGCACTGAAACCGCATAGCCAGAGCGCTGGTCGTGCGTTTTCGAAAGCGGAGGCGGAACGTCTGGCCGATGCATTTGGCACTGATAGTCCGCGCTGGTCCTGGCTTGAAGCTTCGAGCTTTGGGGCGATCTCGTTGATCTTCCTCTTCGCCGAAAAGTGTCCAGCTAGAGACGCCGGTCTCTACCGACTTTATATATCCCTCCGAGATTTGAAGGCTGGGGACGAGAGAACCGCTTACAAGAAGGCTGCCGGAGAGGAGGCGGTATCCCGGTTTGCTCTCAACTACTTCCTAATTGACCAGATGTCATTGAGTACCAGACGCTGGGCCGGTCTTCTACTGTATGAACTACTGGAGGCGATCGAGAATCGGATCATTGTCCACAAGCTGTCCGAGGAACACGATACCTTGCTGGAGATGTTTGGTAATTCGTTGATCAGAGGTCAACAGAACACTATAAGGCACATTTCTGCTATGTTGATCTGCCGAATTGGATCCGATTTCGACAACATGCAGCAACTGGAATACCTGGGAAAAGTTTTTTCTGGAGTTTCTGCCCTCGAGAGTGGAGATAAATTTCCTTGCACATCCACGCAGTGGAGTGATGAGATGTTTAGGTATCTCGAGAAGATTGATGTTGGTCGTAGGAAAATGCACTGGAGGTGAGTAACCCGTGGACATGAATTTTAGTTTACTTAACCAATTTATGTTCTTTGTAGGCTTCCCCGTGCACCCCATGCTTTGGCGGTGGCATTCGGTACATCCTATGTTCCAAAGAGTGGCACTATCATATGCGATTTGGAAATCGACAACATCTTCAGCATACAATGGCCTGGGAATGATGGACTACCTCGTTGGATTGACATCGATCTCGAAAACATAGAAGAAGTAACGATACTCTCTTCTGGAATTCATACAGCGGCGGGCGCTGGACTTGCCGATCTGCAGCTGCGGTTCCGAGATTACGCTGAGCGCGGCTATTTGTACCAGTTGGATACGATCACTAAAAACGATCCCGATAGAATGGTTATCCGACTTTTCGGCGAAGAGTCTGAGGCCCTTCTAAGAGAACTACTTGGCGCGCGGAACCATAAGCGCAGGAAGGAAAATAAACAGCTCGGCGGAAATTCCGTGTCTGTAGCATGGGATTCCCCGAATGCCCAGCCCGCGAAGCTTTGGGTAGGTGCGGAGCTGGAGGCCCCAGGAATGAGGCATTCCCCTACCCACGATGTCGACCTGCAATTACGACGTTCCCAGATGGAGGCCGATGTGGCTACCGCTGGAGATGCCACCACCACTACGCCCGCTTTGAGCAAAGGAAATACCGAGCCTGTTGATAATCCGCCTATGTTGGCGACGGGCAAGAGTGCACGTTTTGCCTCCCCGCCGATCGTAGGGCGGTCTTCACCATCTTCCCGAGCCGACAACATGGGAGACGGACTTCCCGGGAGTCCCTACGTCACTACCACAGTGAACCTTTTTAACGGGCAAGAGCAACGCAATGCGGTCGTTTCATCCATTCCAACTTCTCTTCCACCGCCATTACTCACCATGCCGCCATCTGCGCAAGGGATGGAACAGCCGCTTCGAATGTCCTCGCGATTTCTCGATTTGCCGAAGGAAACACAACTGGACACTCAGCAAAAAGGAAGTACCGAGGAGAGGCTCAATGCTGGTATGGGAAGCAATGTCGAGATCAAACCGCAAACGCCTGCGCCTAATGGCCCATCAACGAGAACAACAAAAAGTATCGATTCTACAAAGAGTAGTATACAAGCTGAGATGGGTGTATATGATCTCCATCTAATTAAGGACGAAAGTGAAGACAAAGAACCTAGACGTTCGGTGATGCCAAAGGTTGCGACAAGAGGAGGTAAAACACCAGCCAAGAAAGTCCTGACCAAGAAAGCGGAAGCGAAAGCCAATATGAACCCCAAAAGCCCCGAGGCAGTGTCCATCGTCAAATCATCCGAAATGAAAAAGGCTATTCCGGCAGTTAAAGCCCCCCCGAAGCGCAGCAACGAAACAAAGTACAAATCTGCGAGCCCGCTCGAGAAATCGGTAAATTTCTCAGAGTCTGTGGCAACTATCGTCTCCAGGGCTGCGGTAGCGGTGGGGAAAGGAGAACCTTCGAACGCTGTGCCAAACGCTGAAATGAACGTTCTGGGTAATTTTTTTCCTTCGCTTTCACCGAAAACCGAGAAAAATAATGCCGAACTGCTACCACCATCTATAGAGAAAGCACAGCCACAGACGGCAGAGAAGACTACGGCTAGCAGAAGGAGAGCCGTGGCCGAGAAGAGAGTACCCAAGCCCTCTCCGAAGCATCAAACCATAACACCCAAACCGAGTACTCGGAAAAAAGCCCCGGCGAGAGGAAAGGAAGCTCCTGTGGCGGCGGCACAGAGGATACCCGCAAAACGGTCTGAAAAGACGCTGGGAGAAAAGGGATTGGTGACTCAAGCCCGTACGCCAGCTTCTGGGAGTGAAGTGGGAGTAGAAATCGAAAACCCACCTGACAAATTGCAGCGCAAAGGAATTACCTCGAAGGAAGCTCCTGCGGTGTATACCTCTCCCGCTGATACTACACCTTCAAAGAAGAAGTTGAAGACCATCGACAGTACCCCAAAACCACCCCTGAGCAGCGCACCAAATTGGCCACCCATCCTGACTCCAGTTCTGGAAGAAACGGATGACGAAGTGCTCGTCCCCGCACAGGACATGGAGCCCAAGAGAAGAAAGAAGGGCGTTGAAGCAGATGATGACGCTTCAAAGTTTCCCAAACCTACCGCTTCCATTAAGATTGACGGCCGTTCTGTTCCTCTTCAGGAAGACCGTGAGATAAAGGCAGTTAGCGGTGAGAGGCAACCCACGCCACCAAAATCAATGTTGGTGCATGCAGCAGCAACCAAGGCTACTCCTCACAAAGAGCCGGTAGAAGAGAGTGTGGCGGAAATATACAAAACTCATAAGGAACTAACTGAAACCAAAGATGAACGGCGTGATCCGGATGGCTCGTCCGTCGATATGGAGGAGCCTAGAATTGACGGCAGCGTTCTGACTGATGCTACTGGCTCCGGCTGGCGTCGGTTACTTATTGTTGCGGGCAGCGATGACGAAGATATTGTCATTCACAATCATTCTACAGCTGCACAGTCTGCATCCAGACGCACAAAAACGGTAATATCCCTTTCCAGTCTGGTAGTGACGAGTACTAATGAAACACATAGGTCGAGGGCACTGGAAGCCCACTTCCCAAGGCTATTCCCTCCCGGAGAGAAATGGAGAAAGCCAAGAGGGAGCCTTCTGCTTTTTCAGCCTTGTCTCTGCCGGAAATTTCGGAGTCGAAGCGGGTGACGCGAGTTAGTGACAAAGGCATCGGAGGGGTAGAAACCACCAGGCAAAAGTTGGGCTCGAAACAAAGCTCCTCTCCGATAGTTCTAGGTAAGTTCGATATCACAAGTTCAACTGCCTTAGATATTGATTGCTTTCCAGCTCGAACCATCACCACTGCCAGAGGTAAACGCTTGTTTGGATCCGCCGACTATACTGCTCTGGGAGGAGGGCTCTCCGCAGGTCGCAAGAACAACCATGGGGGAGAAATGGTTTCCGAAGGGGAGGAGCACGCATTAAGTCGAAATCGCACTGGCAGCTTGGGCGGTTTCGGCTTGGGCGGTGGGTCCGGCCGCGCAAAAGGCGGTGCCGGCTGGGGTGCCGAGCTGACTGTTGGTGTACTCACTAAACTTAACAAGGTATGCAAAGCTTGAATCTACACAAGCGGAAGTCTGACACTAACGTCACCCAAGTTCTGGATTCAATACCTTAAAACTGGTGAAGAGAAGGCCACCGGCAGCGTCCAGAAGTATGCGGAAACCGTTGAAAAGCTTGTTTCGAGACTAGAGCGGGCGCATCTCGATGAATACGGCGAGTTCCGCACGGATATGGAGCTCTTCCGAGGGAGGGTCGCCGCTGCCTGCGAGGCGACTAGACATGCGTTGACGGTCTCCGTGGGCGAGACTGGAAACCGGCCCCTTGAGCTTATGAAACAAGAGCTCGGAGAGCGCTATAATGAACGGGTGGATACTGTTCGGGGGTTGAGGGCCCGCATGATGAGAGTTTAGTCAGCATATTAATGCATTTTTAGATGGATAACCGTGGACCTTTGTTTGCTGCATTTACTAATTTGCTAATACTTACTCATTCATTTTATTTTTACCGATTGCGGATTGCTTTGTTGACTTGATACTTGTTTTGTTTTGTTACGTTTAGCCATGCTGGATCAAAAGAGCTGTGTTTACTGTACTGGGGTTCTTGAGTGTGAAGTAACTTTAAACTGTCACTCACCTGGTCTTCGAACATCAATGGCATGCGAAGTCCGCAGGGATCTGTGTTGGCGAGTAGAGGTGAGGTGAGCGCGAACTCATATCTAGACGTTGATGTCGGTGTGAACCTCTCGTGCGAATTATGTAATGACGGTGCCTTCAAGGTATCTACCTCTCTTGGGGTTGATGAACCCTTGTCCTCTCAATTGGCGGGGCTTCCATTCCCACACGCCTCAATTGACAGCAGATGCTCCGCGCCATAACCTCCATCCTGAGCCCACCCATGTCTCCGACATCACCGGTTTCCCCCAGCACCCCAATCGAAATCGAAATGACGACTCCTCCACGCCCTGTTCTCAACAAAAAACGCCACGTGGACTACTGGCGCCGCTGCCTCACCACTCCTCTCCCGTCAGACTACATCCCCACGGATCTGAACCGCATGACCCTCGGCTGTTTCAGTGTTGGCGCAATCGACCTCCTAGGCGAGCTCCCGTTCCGCACTTCTCCTGAAGATCGTGAGTGCTGGGTTGAGTGGATCTACCGCTGCCAGCTGCCAACCGGTGGCTTCCGCGGCAGTCCCGCGACTGACCTTGGGCCTCTACGGACGGAGAGTAATGTTGCCTGGGACCCGGCAAATGTTAGCGCGAGCTTCTTCGCTGTCGCTACACTCGTTAACCTCGGAGACGACCTAGGGAGAGTCAAGAGGAGGGAGCTGCTGAGCTTGCTGCCCAGAATGCAGAGGGACGACGGAAGCTTTTGCGAGAGCATCGTGGATGGACAACAGGCGGGTGGTAGGGATATGAGGTTTCTCTACATGGCGGTTGCGCTGCGGTGGTTCTTGAGGGGGAAGGGGGGGCAGGGGTGTAGCGATGTGGAGGATATTGATATGCAGAGGACAATCGCGTATATTCGAGGGGCCCAGACGTTTGATGGCGGAATCTCGGAGAAGCCGTTTGGGGAGTCGCATGGTGTGTCGTTCCCTACCTCTGAATGGTGTGGGGCTGACAGTGGATAGCGGGGATGACCTATTGTGCAGTCGCGGCACTGAGCCTGCTCGGACGGCTTGATGACTCCTCGATACAGATCGATCCGCTCGTAAGATGGCTGGTGTATCGTCAGGTGCCCTTTGAGCGGAAGGACGAGATGGAACAAGACGACTGGCAAGATATTCTTGACGGCGGTAGTGAGGAGGAGCAAGCAGATGGCCGGAAAATCGAGCTTGGGATAGATGGGAGACCGATCTGGGGTGGGTTCCATGGACGATGCAACAAAAAGGCGGATACCTGCTACAGCTTTTGGATTGGGGCCAGTTTGGACGTAGGTTCATCTTGTTCCACGGCATACTGAATGGTGTGAGCTGATGAGGATTGGCTACAGATGCTGAAGAAACTTTACTTGATTGATATCAATGCGAATCGTCGATTCCTGCTGGAGAAGACAAGACATGGGATAGGTGGATTCATGAAGTTGCCCGAGCCTGAAGGAGTCCCGGGTGTGTAGCCATCCTGTTTGTATGGAGGAAAGACTGCTGACCTGAAAAAGACGTACTGCACTCGTTCTTGGGGCTGGCTGCACTGGCCTTGATGAGAGAAGAAGGGGTAAATCGTTTGGAAGCGTCACTAGCCATCAGCTTGCAGGCGAAGGAACGGCTTATGGCGTTGGATTGGTGGATTGAGGGACGGTTATGATATCAAGTATAAATTTAATGACATTAGTACCTAGCGATATCTAGGGCAACAGCCTGCTAGTACCTACTGCTCTAGAGTACACCTCTATCTTCGAACATAAATCCCAACTCCTCCATGGTTAACGCCTTCTTACCAGTCTCTTCAAATGCCTTCTTGATTTTCGGAACCCTCTCCCGCACCCACCTTTCCCACCCTCTCCATCTGGCAGGCTCGAGCCCCCCTTCGCCTTTGGCTCTGTCAACCATCGCTTCAACCGCATCCATATATTCCACGTCCCATGGAAACCCAAAATAATGGAACGGCCTACCATTTCCTTTCTTCTCCACCTCCCCTTTCTCCCATATCTCCATCTCTTCCCTCGCCGGCAACGTCAATCGCCCAGCAAAAACCCTTGCCACCCAAGCCGCCTGACTCTGCGCCAGTGGAAATGGGACAACTTTCGTCGGTAGCCCCAAGAAACACAAGGTGGGATCTCGTTGATAAAACACATGCTGGAACGTTCCCATTACGCGCTCACCATGCGGGGCAACCAACCCCAGCTCCTTCGGGAGGAAGGGCAGTGTGAAGAGATAGCCGGTAGCGAAGAGGATTGCGTCCACATTGGTCACGACTGTTCCGTCCACAAAGGACATGCTTCCGTCCGAATGCACCGCCGATATCTCAGGAACGGCTTTGATACCCTCTGGAGGCGGCATCGCGGAGCCAGTGGGTGAACGGATCGCCTGCAGCAATGGGCCCTTCACATATGGCAGCAGCTGCATGGCGATGTCGACTGCCGATGCCGAGTTCCCGACGAGGAGTACCTTCTTCTCGGCGAACTCCTGAGGAAGCCGGAAGTTCCGGGAATGTACGATTGTACCCGGGAATGTAGAGAGCCCTGGAAGGGGCGGGATGTATGGAGTATTGTAGTGGCCTGTGGCGATCATTACGGCGTCATAGTGGATGGGTGAGGGGTTACAGGAAGTGGTGAGCGCCCATCCTGGGGAGGGGTCTGATGGGACGATGGAGAGTACTTGCGTACCGAATTGAATGCATGAATGGAGATCGGAGGAGTAGGTACAGAGGTAGGAGAGGACCTGTGTATGGTGGGGGAACAGCGGGACGGTAGAGGAGAAGGGGTGCTCGGGGAAGCTCATCAGCGTTTTAGGGATGTTCGTTTCTACATACGAGCGATTAGACAGATGCATATGCCAAAAATGTCGGATATGGTGGGATGTACCGAGATTATCGTATACTGCAGAGATATACGTCCCCTTCTCATCCGAGTTTTCGACGACATTCGGGTCCACCGAAGGAATATCCGTTGGCTTCGTCTGCGGGGTATAATTCCAGACGCCGCCGACGTTCCCACGCTGCTCAAACACGTCGATGGCAGTGAAACATCCCTCTTCCCTCAGAGCGCGAGCGGCAACGAGGCCGCCTGCTCCTGCGCCGACGACGGCGACTCGGCGGATTGTAGATAGGGTGGTCGCCATGTGCTCCAGGTCACGCCTCAGAAAAGTATGTAGTTTGTGCTATCTACGTACCGGAAGTGCGTACCTAACCCAGAACTTCCGACGGACCCGCCAAGACCCTTTATGCAGGGATCAGGACCACTGAGTCTGCAGACGGGCTCCGCGGTGAGATTTTCTCGAGAAGTCAAGCTAAAACCCCGCTCCCCTGAGAATTTCATTCTACATCTCCTCGTTCATCACTCATTCATCTTAATAATCAATCGATCTCTTAAAAAGCTTGTTTCTTTCAACGACGCAGTCATGTCTACTTCCGTTCACGATCAGTACCCCCCTCTCAACGACCGTCCCATTAAGAACACCGTGTGTCTCTTCGATGTCGACGGCACTCTTACACCTGCTCGCCGCGTAAGCCCTTCCGGTTCCCGAAACTGAACTCAATGACTGATTGGATTCGACAGACCGTGAGCCCTGAGATGCTGGCGCTCCTCCAAAAGCTGCGCACTAAGGTCGCTATTGGCTTCGTCGGCGGCAGTGACTTGGTGAAGCAACAGGAACAGCTTGGGGTCAACGGCGCAAATGGTATAGCCCTTGCAACCTCTCACTGTACATGAATCACCCAGCTAAAATCTCCGCCGCAGTCATCGACATGTTCGACTATTGCTTCGCTGAGAACGGCTTGACCGCCTATCGTCAGGGAGTGATCCTCCCCAGTAACAACTTCGTCCGGTGGCTCGGCGAAGAAAAATACAAAGTAATGGCGAACTTTATCCTACATCACATTGCAGATCTCGACATTCCGGTGAAGCGTGGAACCTTCATCGAATTCCGTAACGGAATGATCAACGTCTCCCCCATCGGCCGCAACGCGAGCGGCCAGGAGCGAAACGAATTCGAAGCCTACGACAAGATTCACGGTGTAAGGAAGGAGCTTGTTGAGAAGCTGAAGGCGAAGTTTGCAGATTACGGCCTTACCTATTCTATCGGTGGGCAGATCTCGTTCGATGTGTTCCCCCAGGGTTGGGACAAGACGTACTGTCTTCAGCACGTCGAGGAGTTTGAGATCATTCACTTCTTTGGAGACAAGACGTACCAGGGTGGGTTACTTTTCGGACCAAATGGAGGATGTTCGGTGACTGACACACACAGGCGGAAACGATTACGAGATCTTTGAGGACCCGAGGACCATCGGCCATACGGTCACGAAGCCCGAAGACACGATCGAAGAGCTGAAGAAACTGTTTGAGCTGTAGGTTGTAGACAATGGTAATGCATATTGGAAAGGGATGTAATGAAGTCAGTCACTGTGGGCGAGTGACCTGCATTGGTTTTGGAAGCGGGCAAGCAGTTCAGTCACGTATACACGTACAGCACAATAGAGACCTGTGATAAGCAAAGATGAGGCACCATTTTGCAAAAGCTGTCACCGGGTGCAAATCAATGATGCGCAGATGAAATTGAGGCTGCGATAATGGTGAGAAAACAAAGACCAGAAAAATGTATCAAAGCGGAGCAAATCGGCCTCTATTCCCCCTCCCCTAAAAGTGTAACTGCTTCTTAAATTCTTAAATTCATACATTTTCCACAATTGGTTAGTCGGATTGTCGTTCCCTTGAGCCTCAACTATTGACAATTCCCAAAACCCGCTATGTATGTATTGCCCATTCACCAATCCCATCCACCCGATCCGTCCCGAGCATCCTCAAACCGCAACCAAAACCTTTTCCTCGCCGACCGAATTAAATCACTCTACACGCATCAATCACAATGAGTCTCATGGAGAATTTCTTCGGAAAGAGGTTCAACACTCCCATCAGTATGTTTCGTGCTCTTGCGGTGGTGGCGTGGTGGGGGCTAATACTGAGAATAGTGAGGCCGATGGCACCTTTCTTCGTAGCCGGTACGTTCTGTCAGAACGGATTGGACGGGATGGGACATAGGGGCTGATGGATTATACACAGGCGCTGTCGTCCTATACGGCATCAACAGCTTCGCTGGTGTTCTCGCCAGCAGTATGTTATCCCTCCTCCTCCTCCTCCTCAACAGTCATAGCGAGGCTGAGCTGGGGACTATTGTGCACAGGCGACGAGTTCAAGAACGACCCCCGCAACCCCGCCGCGAAGAAGAACATCGGCCACTGAGTGGTAGAGTCATCGGGGGATATGACGGAGGACGGGTCGCGTCTTGGGGAGCCGTGATTTGTGGTGGGACGACGGCTCGGTCGTTGTATATCAACTCACGCAAAATAAAATGAAACCGTATAGACTATTTTTGTTTTGCTATTCGGAACGACGATAGGGATGGGGATGAGATTGCTTGCTTTGTTGGTGACGGGTGGTGCAGGACTTGGTCGGGCTGTCGGTAGCCGCCCGTCCTCCTCGCTTGACCACCGTCACCGCCGAATGATATGAACTTGCAGCTATGAGGATATTCGTTCGCGGCCGACCATGAGAAAGGGGGCTCACACTGGTAGAAGAGCGCTTCTCTTGCCTGCTCTTCGTGTCAGTTCGATTCCAGTGGAAGCAGGCCATCAATTATCAGCGATGGTGATTCCACTATCCACTGCGTGCAAATGCAGTGTCTTACGTGCATTTGATACATTTCTTTGGTGGGGCTACTCACTGTGGCTCATCATCGCCGAATAAGGGCAGTTGACTGGTGTGTGGTCAGCAGCCTTCCCAAAAGTTGCCCCCGCCCCTTGCTTGCGCTGAGTTTAAAAAGCCCCTGTGCTTTTGCCGCTTCGACAACCTCAACCAACCCCCAACCTTTCTACTTCCAACCTCTCCCCATCTCATCCCAGCTTCCTCCTTCTTCCCCCTCACAGCCCACACTAGCCTCGATCGTCGACTACAAAACCACAACCTCCACCAACTCCAGACTTCCCTTCACTACCACAACCACCACCACTACCACCAGCGACACACGAAAAACACCAGTCTTTCCTACAACCACAGACACAACTACACCTTCTCCCAAGCGAACCCCCCGAGAATCCGTAGTTTATGTCCATCGAAAATCTCAAGGTTAATGGTGAGTCTTATTCTGCTGCTCCGCTCGACCTAGTCGCACATGCCTCTTCCTATTCCTCCCTCTTCCCGCCATCGCTATTACTACTGCTACTACCCTTGAGTCGACTCGAGCTCAACTTGCTCACGCGAGGAGCTCGCTTCTTAATTTTTCCTCTGATGATGAAACTGACGATGGGTCCTTGGCACACAGATCCTTTCGCCGACGACGTTGGTGATACGCAGCCCAAGAATTACGTTCACATCCGTATTCAGCGTTAGTGCCCTGCACTTGTCTTGTGTTGCTCACGTGTCACTGACTTATTGTGAACAGAGCGCAACGGTCGCAAGACGTTGACGACTGTTCAGGGATTGTCTAAGGAGTATAGTCCCAAAGCTCTTCTCAAGGCCTTCAAGAAAGAATATGGTTCGTCGTTTACCTGGCCCCCTATTCACTCTATTCGACCAGTCTCGCTAACATTTACACAGCTTGCAATGGCACCATCATTCAAGACAAGGACATGGGCGAGGTGATCCAGCTCCAGGGAGATCATCGCACCAAAGTGATGGACTTTCTTACCGACAAGGACAAGACCAAGATGGGCAAATATGCTCTCCAGAAGGATCACATCAAGATCCACGGATTCTAGGGAGCGTTGCTGAGGGAAAGCCGGGGCTGCATATGTGTACGCCTTGCTGACTTACCTCTTAACCTCTTGGTATCGCGTCATTGTCTTCTTCAAAACTTGTACTTTACTACTACTGTCGGTAATGGTCTGAGGATTTGAGAAAGATGATGTTATGTGTGCGGAGGAGTAGGGGGGATGGTTGGTTGTTGTGCTGTGTTGCTGCTCGCTTGAAACTTGCGTGTGTTCACTGAGAGATGGGAGCTGTCTGGTCTTCTACTACTGCTACTACTACTACTACTACTACTACTACTACTACTACTACTACTACTACTACCACTACCACCACCACTACTACTATTGCTATTACTACTACTAGTGACGCTGTTTCGTCAAAATGATGCAATCGTAATGGATGACTGCTACCGTATGTTCACCACTCTGCTCCCCGCGTCATGGGTGGGGCTGTGACTCGTGTGGGAATATTTGATCTCAGTCCTGATCTCTAGATATGTTGTGCTGCTGCCTTGCGGAGCACTTTCCGATGACCTTGCCCTGTTTGCTTGCCTGCATGTTTGGCGTGTGTGCAAATTATGCCGCAAGTCGTACATGGGCTCTCCCTTTCGCTCGCTCGCGGGAGGTATGAGAACGGCTTGGCTTTACTGACTTCGCGTCTCGGATATGTAACGGACTTAAACACTTGTTGTCTGTGCGGAGGGCAAAGGGGAGCTATGCAACGGGCCACCTGCAGACTGATCGAGGTCAGGGTCGGACGGCACTGGTGTGCACATCGTCATGATCTAGATGGGTCGCACGCAATTAATGACAAAATAAAAAAGGTCAATTTATTCTACCCCGAATCCCCTCGTCCCAAGCCCTCCGACTCTTCGGGAATATTCCACCACAGGAAGACACCGAATCTCCCCAGTTCTTGAGTGGCCTCACTCCACCACATACCCGCGATGATGTTTCCTCCGGGCGTCATAACGCCGGCGTACTCCCATACGGGATCAGGGGCAGCACTGGGATGGATATACTCTTTTCTGCAGCGCACTTGGCCCCATCCTCTGTCGTCACGAACGACGTGGCCGTCGGAGAACCGGAAGGGCGCAAAATCCCTGCCTTCGCCGGTAAAGGTAGACGAGGAGGTAGAGGAAAGAGTGAATTCGCTGAGAGTGCTCTCGCTCCGGTCGACGTGCAAACCATCTCTATAGGCTACATCACCATCGTCAGCACGCAACATCCACCACATTGACCGATGATCGAAGGAGGAGGGAACATGCCATATCCACCCAACCACCTGTTGCCCATCGCTCCAGCCGCCATACTTTCGATATCCCAGAACCCCGGCATCTCCCAGCTCCGCAGCAAGTTTCTCTGCCAGAACAGAGACCCCTCCAGCAGGTGCGTCTTGAAACCCTGGGCGATTCTGGCCGCAACACCGATCTGCTCCTCAAAGGTCCCTTGCATGATTGTCTTCAGTGCCGCATTGCTGTGCGGCATCGGCGACACAGGCGGGAGATGCGGCAGCAGCAGCAGCGTCAACTCCGCCGATCGCGGCGGTAGCCGGTGGATGTCGAACGGGGCGGAAAGCAGCTCGAGGTTGTTGGGATTGGTATCGCGGAGACGCGGACGGACACGAGTTAGATGCTCTAGATTCTGGGAGGTTGCAGGAGAGCGGGGAACGGAACGTCGAGGGCGCGCATCGAGAAGCATGGAGAAGATTATATCCTCATCCGTGGACGAGTTTAGATATATGAGTGTTTCCCCTTCCTCTTTTGTTGAAGCGACATCAGGGGCGTACGAAGCGCGGTGGAGAAGGAGGTGGCGGGATTTGACGGCTGTGGAATAGGAGTACCCTCTGCGGACTGAAGGGTGGGGCGGCTCATACAGTACATGGAATAATCCACGGAACACGAATTCGTCCGAGTAGACTGCGGCGTGGAAGCGGCGCGAGACGGCGGAGAAGTTGGCTATATCGAGGGCCGTGGGCAGAGTGCAGGCGATTAGTTTTAGGAGCTATGTATGTATGTAAGTTAGCTGGGCGATTCCAAATTGGATGGCAGAGAAGGAACCTCAAGAGGAAAGGTTGAAATTAACGGTAGCTCTGGCATCTTGGTATTTTGAAGTCAGTAGTAACTTAGCTGTGGTTGCGGCTACATATGTTTGTGGATGAAGGTAGGATACAGCCACCAACCACATAAGTGGGGAAGGGGGGGGGGTAACGGATTCTTTTTTATTCATTAATCGCGTGCGACCTCACAGCCCAGTTTCTATCCCCGACCCTGATGCCCGTTGTAACTCCCCTAGTGGGTACTGCAATGGATTGTCATTAATGCAACACGGGCTACATCAGCCCGAGTGATAGTAGCAGTAAACATGAGTCCAATTTCTAAGGTTAAGTACAATGTATGTATGTATTTACTATGGCTAACTATTTAAACATGGTGCCCCCATTTTGGAGAATAATATTTGATGATCCACCCGCAACAGTAATACTCGCAACACCAATAATCTGAAAACGCCGCAATTACAGCACTGGAGATCAACTAAGAAAAGATTGAAGTTCGCAAAGCCTAGTATTCCGTTCCTCACTACCAAGCCCAGCAGTGTGTGCTTGGGCGTAGTGGTCAGGCTCCCCGCAGAGGGGACACCTTGGAGATGGGCAGCCATGCATATCCTGAAGGTTACCACTCATTGCCACTTGCTTGTCCTTCATCTGTGTTAGCATGTTCCGATCAAGGGGGCAGGTTCCCGAAACTATAGGTCTCAGTCCTTGTTGTGTATCTAGGTCAGCGCCGTAGGCATATACTATCGGTGTTCCCTTTGGACAGAGTAGGTGACTTGGATTGCGCGATTTCAAGGCACACCAGTCTTCTGAAAACGGAAGCATGAGCAATCTTCACTTGCACACCGACGACTTACCGACGCCCATCCTTAAAGACTGCGCCTGAGTTCTCGTTGCTCGTAGCAACTTCAAAGACCGTTCAGATTTACGGAGCAATGCGACAGCCTAATGAGTGAATCTCTGTGATGGACGAACAGCTCAGGCATTCTGCAGATTGAGAAGCCGCCGGTGCATCTCTTTATGTATGCCAGATAAAGCTGATCATCCGGGGGTAGTCTCGCCGTAATTTGACCTTGTTAGGTGGTGTGGAGTGGGGATGTTTGTCCTGTTGCGCTCTAGAGTATCACTGTCGCACGCGCTCCTGCATCATGAATTATTATTCGCCTAAATGGGGGTAGGGGATATTGGGCTAAGTTCACAAAAATGGGGGTACGTGTTGAATATATAGCCGTATTTACTATGGTTCACCGATCTTCGCGATTCTCTATTGCAGACATGCATCCACCCATCCAGCACCTCATACTATAGCAAAAAGGCAAGTAAACTACTATTCTTCCCACAGAAAAAAGAAACAGCAATTATGTGGTCATTACGGCGGCCTCTACGCGTAAAAGTTGACCTACAATCACCCATATCGTCAATAATCACTCCCCAAAACTCAGCTGGGAAACTCACCGTATCCTTCTTCTTCGCCTGCACTTCTGAGATGGCATCGACGTAGTGCTCGTGTCCCACTTTCGTCTTGCCACTTCTCAGCGCAATCATACCTGCTTCCACACATACGGCCTTGAGCTGGGCACCGCCAAACTCATCCGTACTCCTCGCGAGTTCCATCCAATTCACATCCTCCTCCACAGTCATCTTCCTGCTGTGAATTTTGAGGATACCCGCACGTGCCTCCTCGTTCGGCAGCGGAAACTCGATCTTCCTGTCCAGCCTACCGCTTCGCAGGAGCGCAGGGTCAAGAACGTCGACTCTGTTGGTGGCCGCGAGGACTTTGACTCGGTCGTCTGACGAAAATCCATCGAGTTGGTTCAAAAGCTCCAACATGGTTCGCTGTACCTCACGATCACCAGACTTTTCGGAATCGAAACGCTTAGTGCCCACAGCATCAAGTTCATCGATGAAGATGATCGCCGGCGCCTTCTCCTTGGCGAGCGCGAAGGCGTCGCGGACAAGTTTGGCTCCATCTCCTATGAACATCTGAACTAGCTGTGGACCAGCAAGCTTCAGAAAAGTGGCGTTGGTCTGAGCGGCGCAAGCACGAGCAAGCAGTGTCTTTCCGGTTCCGGGAGGGCCGTACATCAGCGCACCTAGGCAGTTAGCTTCAATACTATATTCTTATCGCAATGGAGCTTGTACCCTTGGGGGCCTTTATGCCAATCTTCTTGAACATGTCGGCTTGCTTCATCGGCATGACAACAGCTTCTACTAGTTCCTCAATCTGCTTATCCAGACCACCGATATCCGCATACGTTTCCGTCGGCTTCTCATCAACCTCCATGGCCTTGACACGGGAATCATATTCTGCCGGTAGTGTGTCCAGCACAAGGTAACTGTCCTTGTTGACTCCGATCAGGTCAGAGGGCTTCAGCTTGTCCGCATCAACGAGACCGATCAACGGCAGGAAGATTGTTTGTCGGGTTGAAGTCTTGATCACAGCAGACTTTCCAGACCGCGTCGCATCCAAATCGACGTTGGCACCGTCCTCTGCTTCCTCGGCGGTGGGATCTAAGTCTAGTAGTTCGACGACGTTGCCAACGAGGTATGGAAGCTGTCTGAATCACATAATCCGTCAGCTTCATATGTCTCATCTTCTCCCGGTAGCTAACAACTAGCTTCAAACACACACCGATTATTCTCGATCTTCTCAAGGTTATCTTTAATCTTATCTTTCATGCTGGACTTCTCATGGGTGAGGCGTTGAAACTCTTGCCGCATCACCCGCAGGTCGTTATCCAGTAATCGCCGCCGGTTGATGATGTCGTTGGTAGAAGCGCTCAAAACATCAGGATCGATGTCATCCTCGTCGTCCTTTTTGGGTTCGTCATCGACTTCCATCTCATTGTCGCCATCTCTACCCTCCTTTTTCTTGTCATCTTCATCTTTCTTGCGGTCATGCTGCTCGTTCTCGAGATCTTCGAGGTCTTCAAGAGATGCCATCGTTTTGATTGGGATGTTTTGGGTGGGTTCCAGCGGGGTGATGTGCAAAATTTGTCGGGGTTTACCGGAATCAGTCTTGGTGATGGCTCGTGGGGGCTGAAGGATGGAGGGTTTAGGTGGCGGATGCGACGTGGGTTTGAATGGATGGAGATGTTGAGTCTCGACGGCAAGCTACGGCGGTGGTAGGTGGTTGATACGGTTGTAAGCACGGCTACGAATATCTCAGAATAGGCAGATAATTGCTTGGCGCATTGGTCCGTGCGACCCAATGTGAATACTGCTCCAAATTTTCTTCAAGTTCACTAACCAAACCAACAACTTTTCACAACTTGACCACTCTCACCATGGTATGCCCTTACGACCGCCCATATTGTTACTGCGCCGACTGATAGTCCCTCCAGGCTCGTCGTAGAACAAAAAAGCGCACCCATTTACCCGACCCCAGCACAACCAAGCTCTCCAAGCAGATCATCACCGGAGTCTCTCAACCTCTCAATGCCTCCGCCTCACAAATCCCTAAGACAATGGTCATCCGCATCGGTGCCTCCGATGTCGGGCCCTCCGTATCCACCCTCGTCCGTGACACCCGTCTCATGATGGAACCGCATACCGCTTCCCGCCTCCGCGAGCGTAAATCCAACCGTCTGAAGGATTACTTGACGATGGCCGGCCCCCTCGGCGTAACCCAGCTCCTCCTCTTCTCTCGCTCCGACACCAACCACACCAATCTGCGTATTGCGCGTTGTCCACGAGGCCCCACCATCCACTTCCGGATCAACGATTACTCGTTGTGCAAAGATGTGCGCAAGGCTCTGCGGAATCCAAAATCGCCGGGGAAGGAGTACCTTGCTCCGCCGCTTCTAGTCATGAACAATTTTTCCACACCGGTCCCAAAAAACCCAGACGGAACGCCGGGGAAGCCGCCGCCACAAGATGCGCTGCTCACAAGTATGTTCCAGAGTCTTTTCCCGCCGATCTCGGCACAGCGCACACCTATCAACTCGATCAGGCGGATCATGCTGTTGAATCGTCACCCCGTCGAGGAGGGCTCATGTGGATATGTTATCGACGTGCGCCATTACGCGATCTCAACCAAGCCCGTAGGTCTCTCCCGCCCGATTAGACGTATCAACGCCGCCGAGAAGCAGATTCGCAAACCGACCGCTGCATCGCCCAATCTGGCCAGCAGGAAGGGTGCTCTGCCGAACTTAGGAAAGTTGGAGGATATCGCGGATTACATGCTCGACACCACGGCCGGCGGTGGAGGGTACACGTCCGAAAGCGAAGTGGAGGACGCACATGTCGAGATCGTCAATCCGGCACTCCATGGAAGCAAGAAGCGGAAAATCGCGACGCGTGGGCCTGAGAAGAAGAGTATTCACCTTACTGAGCTCGGTCCGAGAATGACGCTGGAGATGGTCAAGATTGAGGAGGGTCTGGCGGATGGAAAAACGCTGTGGCATGCCTATCATCAAAAGACCAAGGCTGAGGAACGGGAGCTGGAGCAGAGGCATGCTCAGAAAAACGCTGAGAAGGAGAAGAGACGGAAGGAGCAGGCTGCCAATGTCAAGGTGAAGAAGGAAGCGTTGGAGGCAAAGAAGGCGGAAAAGAAGGCTAGGAAAGCAAGAGGCGAGGAGGTCGAGGAGAGTGAGGATGACGATGAAGAGATGTGGGATGACGAGGAGTTGAATGAACTCCATGAACAGGAAACTGACGACGATGAGGACGAGGAAATGGAAGAGTAGATTTAAATGGCTGCAGGTGTTAATGTACACACAGAAGTCGGGAGCTTGGGTCCAATGCTGCCAGCACCGTCGCCTGTTGATCGCACGGACTTTGGCTCGAGTGAGTTGAATGACATGCCACGAAGAGCGAAGAAAACAGATAGAACTCCAGAAACACAAACGACGACAGTACTTATCCATACATACCCATTGAGATGAGTATTTACGGATTACCAAATGCGCCATCCCATAGCCTAAGCATAGCTTCTCTAAACCACCATACGCCACGACGCATGTTCCATCAATATCTGGCAATCACAATCCAGATACCAACCTATCAACAACTCTTCCCGCCTTCTCCTCGCCCAAACTCGCAACACCCCTCTGAACGCCCACAGCTCTCAGAGCATTGACCACCGATCCGGTCGAAAATCCCATTCCAGTGAAATTGGCCACAATCTCTTCGCTAAATCCGTCCAGTTCTCGACGGCTCTTCTCCGCCTCGTCTACCACATCTTCACCTGCGCCTGCATACTGTTTCGCCCACTCCCGCGCCTTCGCCTCGAACCGTATGGGATCGTCCAGCATCATCCGAGCCACCTCGGCGTCTTGCGGGTCGTTCGGCTCGGGAGTCGCAAGAAGAGACTGTAGGGACAACAGGGCGGTCTTGATGGTCAACACCGGCGACCACTTCTGCGATAGAGTATCGAGACAAATAGCACCCTATCCCTCGTACACATTAGTTCCAGTCTTCCCCCTGGATTCTCTTACGTGTTATCGACTCACCGTTTGCGAAGAAACGTTCGGATGCCACACACGAGTCTCAAACTTCATCTTGGGTGGAACGAAAGGATAGTTCTCTGGGAGTTGTATATCGATGTGGAATGTGCCACCGCTGTAGGGAGAGTCCGGGGGTCCTGCGAACCATCCGCGTAGGTGCATCATGTTGTTGGTGTCCACCAACTCTGCTTGCATTCCGCTGCCGCGATCTTTGGACATGTCGTCGAGTTCCTTCATGATACGACGGCGGGTAGCCATAGCTGCTTTTCTGGTTGTGGGTGTGATGAGGTGGTTAAGGACGAAGAAGTTCGACGTACTCAGAGGTGAGCAGGCACTATAGTGGGTTGCTGCGAGGTCGGTGGGGTGGAGGGAAGATAAAGTATCAAGTGTGTGGTGGATTAAGACTCGAGGTTCGACTCCGCTTTCTATATACGGGGTTGTCGCAGCTTGGCACGTAGGGCCCCAAGTCACAGTTATCTAGTGTACCCAACCTACCGAGATACCTACCCCAACGTATCTATCTAGTAAGTTATGCACTGGACAAGTACTCAGCACCATGTAAACATAGACCCTAGAGAAAACGCCATCAAGTCCACAGGCCAGTACAAACATCAATAGCAGCAAAATTTGCCTTCTCACACAGGACGGTCAATTACTTATCTAAGCTCTTACTCTACTAACAAAGGATCTCTTATCCACGTTCCGCCACTTCGGGTTCCATCCATGCTCCAAACAATCAATGTTATGGGAGTGAGCTCAAACACTTAAAGAAAGTAGAGACTGTCTTTCTGCCTGTCAACCTCCGACAGCGGACATAAAGGCCCTCCTCCCTGCCAATATTATGGACGAAACCAGCGTTACACCCTTATCCTTCTATCTTCTATATGAAAATTTTCAAATGAAGACTACCAGTTCTGGTGAAAGCCTTATGGTGCACGTTGACTCGAGAATGCTCCACTCGACGGCTCCCATCTCCAGTCCTAGGTTCATGCAATTCTTCCCGTATGTACGAACGAGGATGAGATAGGTAAAGTATTGGTCACTGGCTTTCCTTACAGAACTCTACCCTAGCCTCCGTACCTGTTGCCCCGGGGATTTTTTTTTTATGCGGCTGTAGAAGATGAGTTCAAGTGGACTATAGGGCAGACAGTCTCGAAACAACGGTCCGTCTCCAGATGCAAACGGGTGGCCTAGGGGATAGCTTCAGTGCAAAGGCAATGCTTGTTTTGTGAAGTCGGCGAAGGGGTCTTCCATTCAGATCGTAATATCATATGTACAAACCAATCACCACACCCGAATTGGAACCTTAGAGCTGTTCCCAGTCCGAGGGAATTAGAGCGATATGCATCTGGATGAAGAAAGTTCTCCAATGCTGTACAAAGCACATTGGTAGACAAATAGATATTTACCTACGTCCTTGCGCTTGCAAACGCGACTCCAGAGACAATATGCCGCCGGGGGTGCAGAGAGAGGTAAGCTCAGCTGAGCTCACACCAAGCAGAATGCTCCTGAGTACTGTCCCTTTATGCACACATTTCGTGGTTCGGTGGCGCCTGGCAATGAGCCTATCATTCTATTCAGCTCAGCTCGAGGCATGATGCGACTTCCCACCTTGGGTCGTTTACCGAGTATCAATTATGTACCAGTACTCTAAACGTGCAGACAGAAGGAATCTACAATGCAGAGAGCAGGTCCAGGGATGCACCTACAATGGATCCATTGCATAATTGCGATTGCTTTCTTGCGAAGTTGAGAGACCGGGTTTGGGGACAGACATTATGGTTACTGACACATATAACAGCTGCCGAGATGCAACAACGATCCCATCCACTAAAGAGAGATTCAAAGACGCGCCCAAACACATCGCAGCCCTCCGGAACAAGAAAGAGAAAGAAAAAAGGTATCGCTATTACCACAAACCCCTCCTTCCTCCTCTTACGATACCATCAAATGGAAACAAAGCTCCCCCAGCATCTAACGTAATCTCCCGAAAACAATAGAGAAAACGAATAGACTAGGATCCTTCAACCATGCCAATGAGCTGTCGCTCACATGTCGTTGAGTTGCTGGCAAATCTTATCGAGCTCTTCCTGGCATTGCTTGAACTTGTCGTTGCATTCCTCATACTTCTTTTCCCACATGTCTCGCTCGGACTCGACGGTTGCAACCTTGCGCTCGTAGTGCTCGGCTTTGACATCGGTAAGGCGGAGCCTAAAGCACATGTCAGATTCAATTGCCCGGTGACCAATGATACCATCACCGGCCCCCGCAACCACAAACCCCCGTGGTGGTCCTGTGCTGAGGAGATTGTTGCTGTGGAGAGAGGAGGGGTGGGTCAATGGGGGATAAGCTTACTTCTCGTTGGTTTCGCGGAGGTTCTTGTCTGCCTCTTCGGCTTCATCTTCGAGCAACTGCAGCTTTCTCTGCAAAGCATCAAGCTCCGAGCTGTGGGCAGCTCCGCTGTCAGCGGCGTTTTTGGCTTCGGTGAGTGCCTTCTCCAGTTTTTCCACTTCCTCGTCGAGAAGGGTATTGCGATGGGTGAGGGAGCTGATTTCTTGCTCTTTAGTCAGGTTCTCCTGTTCGAGGACCTTTATGCGGTTCTTGAGTTCCTCGTTCTGGGCCTGGGCCTCCTCGGTCTCCATACGGAGGGAAGTCATTTTCTGGAAGATGCATCAGCCTTTTATCACAGAAAACAAGGCGCATCCATCGTCGACTCTGTAACCGGTAAGAGTAGAGTCGCGTCGATTAAGGACTCCTTCCCCCCATAGATAGGAGAGCAGTTATGATACCCATATATGTAGGGGGATAATGGTGATAACATACCTCTTTGAGCTTGTCCATGGTTGTTATGATGGGGAATGTGTTGGAGTTGGTGTTGAATGTAGTTGTTGAATGAGTGATCGGAGCGATGAAGAGATACTTGGGGGAGGGATGGTTTTGTGAATTTTGTGGTTGATTAGGGGATGAGAAAGGAAGGGAGAGAGGGAGCACTGAGTTCTTCAAATCTGATTTGTTGTTGGACTTTAACTTGCGTGGCGGACGTCAAGTGGGGTTTGGCCTGGTGAGGGGTCCTGTGCGTTGTGTGCTTGCGTCGAAGGAGCATAGTAAAGGCCTGATGCGGCATGTGGGAGGGAGAAGTGAGACACTTAGACAGGCTAGAGTCTTGGCATTCCTGGCCGACCAAGTAATCGAGTGACTTGTGATGACTGTGCGAAAAAAACCCGACAGCTAGATATACAATGGTACATACCAGCATTTTCTCGATTTTTGGTTCATCATATGTATCCACCTCGACACTGCGGTGCCAACTGTCTACTCAAACGTCTCTACTGCATTGTTTTTTATATCGCTGAGGTATATCAACGGGTTGACTGAAGAACGGCGGACATATGCAGAGAAGGAGTATCCATGTTCCACTAGCGGGAGTACTTGCAGATCTAGATATCTAGCCGACTGAAGATTGCATGAGAATTATCTACTCGGGTTTCCTCTTCTGGTTAGTGTCTTTTCTCTTGTTGTTGGCGCCAGTACAAAGCACCCCCCTCACCACGCAAAAATGGTCGCATTCAACCGTAAATAGTGCTCCATCCTTCACATTATTTTTTCATTTTAATTTGTAGAATTGAACTCCGTCCTTTTCTCTTCCATTCCACAATTCCTTTTCCTCTCTTTATCTGGCGGTCGCCTGGAGTACAGGCTGGAGAGTTGTGGGTTTTTTGGAACTCGCAAACCCCTGTTGCCATCTTAGACTCTTCACAGCGGCTGATAGTGAACTAGCGGTTGTCGTAACAACGTTAGTTTGTTTGGTCCAGTGCTCTGGTTCCTGCTTGCCGCTTCCTTTGTTGCCTCCCACTCTCCCACTCCAAAGAAAGCTGTCTGACGATACGGAATACCCTCCCCTCGGGAGAGACAACAATACGCAGCTGGCAACAATACGTACGACAACAGCTAATCAACATCAACAATGCTTCAACACCTTAATAAGGAAAATGCGGTTCTCCACGCCCCGCAGCACGGCAAGACAGACGGGCTGAACGCGAAGACGCCCTTCAAAATCCCGCTAAATGACGAAAATATCGCTTCGACCGTTCACCCAAAAACTGGAAAAAAGAGCATCTTTGCTGGCAGAGATCCGTCTTTTTTCGTCACTCCTGTCGGTGAGAAGAAATCTTAACCTGCCAGCTGACAATTGACTGTTCTAACACATGTTCAAGGCCCACGGAGACAGGCTCTTGCTGGGAAGACCACTAATGTCAAGGCGAAGAACCAAGGACCCTCGGGTGGACAAAGGGCTGGAAAGAAACTCGACGGCACGCTCAAACATCAGCTCATCACCGAACAAGCGGGGTCGGCTGTAATCGGCGGCAACAATGAGGTTCCCGAGATCGAATACATGGCTCCTGTGCCTCCTGGTTTGTGTCAACTGGTTATCATTGATGGGATTAATTGCTGACTCAGTGTAGAGGTCCCCTTCGTGCCTGAGGATTACGAAGCCCCCGACTACAGCTCCTTGAAGAATTACATGAGAGGATGCTACCGCGCCTACCTGGCTGGCATTGATGAGAACGGCAAGAGTGAGCTACAGCGTAGCGTCGAGGCCAGCCAGCGTATGCTTGAGGAGGATCTGGATGCCGAGACGGAGGAGCTCGAGGCTCAGCTCAATAGGGGTACCAGAAAGCTCAGGCAGAAGTCAGCCGAATCCACGATCAAGGGCACCACGGCACGGACTGGGTCCATCACGGTCAACAAGACTAGACGCTCTGAGAGCACCGTCAGGAAGCTAGCTGAGATCAAGCGACCTGGCACATCCCGCCCAGGATCTTCTGCATCGAACTCCCGCCAGGCCACGTCGCGGTCTTCATCCCGCCCTGCTTCGTCTGCTTCTATCTCGCGGCCCACTGCCTCCTCGCATCAGCGCACGGCCAGCACTGCTGATTCCAGAAAAGCAGCACAGATGCTCTCCCAGCGTCCGAGCTCGTCTTTGTCGAACTCGCGCGCAGATACCAGACTTAATCGTCATGCCAGGACGGCTTCCGCGTCGACATCCGCTACCGCCAAGAAGCCGTTTCCCTTCTCCAGTAAGCCAACTGCCGCACCTTCCAGCAGGTCCCGTTCCAGACCCAGAAGTGTCGCCTCCAACATTGACAACCCTGCTTTGAAGAGTACCATTGGATACCACCACGGCAGAGAGGTCCGGGACACCGTCAAGAAATCTGTCAAGCTCGAGTCTACCCTAGACGCTATCGAGAGGATCCAGCGTGAAGATGAAGAAGCCGAGGCGAACATCGCTTTGCCTCCCATCCTTCTTATTCCTGAAGTTGAGGAAGAAGACGATGTGGTCGTGGAATTCCCCAGTCCGTTGATCGAAGAGGAAGAATTCTTCATAGCGATGCTATAGACGAGCTCGATTTGCTGTACTGGGCCGTGATGTTGCCGGATCCGTGGGTAATTTGGGTGAAGATGGTTCTTCATGGTGGAATTCGGAGCATTGGAATAATTTGCACTGTGACTTTGCCGGTTTGCGCGGCAAATAGGAATTTGAAAAGTCAGTCTGTAATCTTTGGGTTTTTGCTTTCGGTATTGTCTTACTTGCTCTTTTGTTTTTCCTGAGGAGTAGTGTTTCTGTCGTCATTTCATACAACTGTCCCATTAGAATCCGCTGAACGCGGTATCCAATCACATTTGTAGTTATATCATTGTAGACCCCAAGAGGACCTGAATTCTTCTTGCTGCCCTCTGTCCCTGTTGCTAGAAAATTTACCTGCGGGACGGTGATCTTGGATATTCATATTGAGTGCGATCTATAAAGATTTATGGTAAAGAACAGCCAGAGTCGTTGTCTCCAGAGTCATTTGTCTCCAGTGCCGGTAATGGAACCTACAGCCCATGGATTTTTTTCTCTGCGTCGATTGCGCTGTATGCAGCCTATGTAGACTATGCCGATACCCC
>Ga0307508_10000407_pt1 | contig 51637 bp, 33 predicted proteins | sample 9_EM_MG_FD_203089 | JGI IMG/M metagenome (GOLD analysis project Ga0307508, IMG submission 203089) | Populus trichocarpa ectomycorrhiza microbial communities from riparian zone in the Pacific Northwest, United States - 9_EM | ecosystem: Host-associated > Plants > Roots > Unclassified | place... | reverse complement strand
CAGTTTCTTGCACTGCGCGGCCAGGTTAAGACAGCGCGCGGTGATTTTCCGGTCAAGACCAAAGCTGTTTTTATAATAGCGCTTACCCACTTTAAGACAGGTGGGCTTGCCATCGGTTATCATAAAAATCTGTTTATTGGGATTTCTTCTCCGTCGTAATATGTCCATCGCCAGCTCCAGCCCCGCCACCGTATTGGTATGGTAGGGACCTACCTGCAGGTAGGGAAGGTCTTTTATTTCCACCGGCCAGGCATCATTGCCGAATACGACGATATCAAGCGTATCCTTCGGGTACTTGGTGGTAATGAGCTCGCTCAGCGCCATCGCCACTTTTTTTGCCGGCGTAATCCTGTCTTCGCCGTAGAGAATCATCGAGTGCGATATATCGATCATCAGCACGGTGGAGGTCTGCGATTTGAAATCGGTTTCGCGTATCTGCAAATCGTCCTCCTGCATGGAAAAGTTGTCGAGCCCATGGTTGATCTGCGCATTGCGGATCGATTCGGTAAAATCGATCTGCTCGAGCATATCGCCAAAGCGGAAAGGCCTTGTTTCAGGATTGAGCTCATCGCCCAGTCCCGGCTTAAACGTATTGTGATCGCCTTTCTTTGTCTTCTTCAGCTTGCCGAAAATTTCTTCCAGGCTGCTTTTGCGGATGCCCTGCTCTGTTTTGGGCGTAATCTTTATTTCGCCGGTTTGCTTGTTTTCGTCCAGGTAACCGCGGTCTTTCAAATCATCCACAAAATCGCCCATGCCATATTCGCTGTTGGTGAGCTCGTAATTGCGGTCCAGCTCATTGAGCCATTGCAGCGCCTCGGTAGCATCGCCATTGGTATAGGTGAGTAGTTGCAGGAAAAACTCCATCAGCCTGTCGAAGGGCGTCTTGTTTTGTTCGTTGGGATCAAATCCCGTAAAAAAATATCCTCTCATCCGTGAATAATTTATTGATTGTAATTTACGACTTTTTGGAGCCGCAGGTGGCCTGCCCGCCTCTTATAACAATACTCCGGTCATTTGGTTACAAACAAAAACCCCACCAATGCGGTGGGGTCTGTCAATATTGTTGGAAAGGAGCTTAGCGCTGGCCCGAATCGGGTTTTACCGAGCCGCTTCCGTTGTTGTCCAAAACGGGGGTGTGCTCGCCTGCGCCGCCAATTACGTTGCTGGTTTTGTACTGCGTCTCCATCATGGTGAGCATCTGCAGCAGCTGGCGGGCGCCCTCTATTTCCTGGTGCATAGCTTCCTGGCGCCTTTCGGGCAATGAATTATAATATTTCAGCTGCTGGTCAAAATCCTTGTGCAGGGCCTGTGATACATGGTCCGACAGTTCTTTGTAGCCGGCCTTGTAGCAGGCTTCCAGGAAGCGGAAAGTGAAGTAGTTATGCTGGTTATTGTGACTCACCATGGCATAAGGCATGTTCACTTCGAGTATGCCCTTGTCGGCCTTGTCGAGCACCTGCTTTGCTTCCTGTTTCCTGCCCTGCTCGGCCAGCGAAGCGGCGCCGTCGGCATAGGCAGAGCGGATGGTATTGAGGTGAAGGCGGTTTTGCTCGTCGAAATACACGCCTTTTATGTTGGCATGGCCGAAATCGAACTTTTTCATCAGCTTGTCTACTACCCAGTCGGTGTTGACGCCGCTGTTGTTTTTTACCGGCACCAGCCGGTAGGTGAGGCCATCCTTGCGCAGGAATTTCTCAAAACCCAGCTCGGAGCCGGTATACGGGGCGGTAAAGTAAATAGGACGTTTCCACCGGTTGGCCGCAATGATATTGAGGATAGCCAGGTCGTTCTTAACAATCACGTTCTTGTTTTGCGGCAGCTCAAAAGTCATTTCCGGCGCCACGCTGTCGGCGGGGTTCACCGTACCATTGGCGCGCACCGTTTGTTCGTCTACCGGTACCTTCAGTTTGCGGGTGGGCAGGTAGTTGAGGCTTTCACCGTTGGACAGGGTCACTTTGGCATTCTGATCGTCGGTGCCTACAAAGTCCTTCATCACCTGGTACAGGTCAAAATAGGTGCTCTGGTTGAGGTCCTGCCGCGGGTTTACATAAATATAGTCGCGGTTACGGCCTTCTATTTTCTGTGCGTCCCAGATCACGTCTATCGGGTCGCTGTTGTTTACTTTATAACGGAGCTGGTTGATATACCAGTCGATGCCCAGCAAGCTGTTGTTGATAACGCGTATATCGGGGCGGATGCCTTCCACTTCCTGTGCGTACCAGAGCGGGTAGGTATCGTTATCGCCGTAGGTAAACACGATGGCGTTGGGAGCGCAGCTCTCCAGGTAATCCTTGGCCAGGTCGCGGGCCAGTACTTTCTTGCTGCGGTCGTGGTCATCCCATTCCTGTTGGCCCATCAGTACCGGTACGGCCAGCAGGCATGCCACGAAGGCGATGCCGGCAGAAGCGCCTTGTGGCAGCTTCAGGCGTAGCCATTCCTGCACCTGTAGTACGCCCAGCCCAATCCAGATGGCAAACGCATAGAAGGAGCCCACATAGGCGTAATCACGCTCACGGGGCTGGTTGCCCGCCTGGTTCAGGTAAAGCACGATGGCCAGGCCGGTAAAGAAGAACAGCAGGCCCGTAATCAGGAAATCTTTTTTGCTTTTAAAGACCTGGTAAACGATGCCAAAGATGCCCAGCGCCAGCGGCAGGAAAAACAGGGTATTATGGGCTTTGTTGTGTTTGATGCTGTCGGGCAGCGCATCCTGGTCGCCCAGCAGGGCATTGTCAATAAAGGGGATGCCACTTATCCAGTTGCCGTCGCGCACATTGCCGGGGGCAAAGCCCTGGATATCGTTTTGCTTACCGGCAAAATTCCACAGAAAATAACGCCAGTACATCCAGTTGAGCTGGTAGCCCCAGAAGAAGCTGATATTATTGGCCATATTGGGCTTGTCGCCGTCGGCCAGGCCAAGCCAGTCCTTATAATAGTTGGCGTGGCCCTGGTCATTGCTGGCGTCCCACACGCGGGGGAACAGCATCATATCGTCGGTGTTGTACACGGGTTTTACATCGTGGCCTATTTCGGCATACCTGTCTTTGGCCTTGGTGTATTTCATTTCGCCCTCGTCGTAATGGTCGGGCTGTGCGGTGAAGACCTGTCCGTAGAGCAGGGGGAAATCGCCGTACTGGTCGCGGCCCAGGTAGCCTACCAGCGAATTGGGATTATCGACATTGTACATATCCACTGCCGGGTTGGCATTGGAGCGTATCATGGTGGTGACATAGCTTGAATAACCCAGCAGCATAAAAGCGATGGACCAGGTAACCAGGTTAAGTACGCGGCCGCTGCGCTGGTACATGGTAGAAAGCACCCAAATCACGATGGCCAGTAACACCAGCAGCGCAAAAAAGGTCAGGCCCGAGCTGATAAAGGGAAACATCAGCACGATGATGAACAGGGAAAGCCACACCGCCAGGGGCGTAAAAGATATCTTTTCCGCGCGGGTGATGCGCAGGCCCCACAGGATCAGCGCGGTAACCATAGCGAAATAGAAGATAAAGCCTGAGAAAAAAGGCAGGTGCAGGCCGTTCACAAACCAGATATCAAGCTTGCCCGCGCCGGCCACGGTATATTGTATTATCACCTTCTGTACAAAGCCGGTGATAGCGCAGCTGATTAGGAAAGCCCAGAGCGTACCCCAGGGAGTGACCTTATAACGTTTGAAATAATATACCATTACGATGGCCGGGATGGTGAGCAGGTTCAGCAGGTGAACGCCGATAGACAAGCCCATCAAAAAGAAGATTAGTACAATCCAGCGGTCGGCATTGGGCTGGTCGGCATTGTGCTCCCATTTAAGGATGGCCCAGAACACGATGGCCGTACAGAAAGACGATAAACCGTATACTTCGCCTTCCACGGCGCTGAACCAGAACGAGTCGCTGAAGGTATAGGCCAGGGCGCCCACGATACCGGCGCTCATGATAGAAAACAGCTGGCTGCCGGTGCCGGTGGTATTATTACCGCCAAGAACCAGCTTACGGGCAAAATGGGTGATGGACCAGAACAGGAACAGGATGGTAAAACCGCTCGACAGGGCCGTCATCAGGTTCACAGAACGGGCGGCGGCTTCGGGGCCGGAACCAAACAGGGGGCCGAAAACAACGATAAACAGGCGGCCCAGCATCACAAACAGGGGCGCGCCCGGCGGGTGAGGCACCTGCAGCTTATAGGTGGCGGAAATGAACTCCCCGCAATCCCAGAAACTACCGGTGGCTTCCATGGTCATGACGTACACAGTGCAGGCAATAAGACACACTACCCAGCCGGTAATGTTGTTGAGGCGGTTAAAGGTCATAATAACATAGGTTTTGAAAAAGTCGGACAAATATAAAGGTATGGTTCTAAAGTATTGTATGGCAGTTGGGTTTTAACGGATTATTTTGGCAGAACGGCCGGCAGTCGGGGCCGCAAACCTGTCAATTTTCCTGCAAAACCTGCCAAGAATGCCTTTTTTGCACATTTTGGCTCCTTTGGTATGGAATTCGTTTAGTTTTGCTCGCCATTAAAAAATTATTCTCCAAAAACAAAAAAACCAAAGTATATGGCCAGTTCAAAGAATACTGCACCAAAGGTTAGCATTACCCCCCTGCACGACAGGGTAGTTGTTAAACCCGCCAAAGCTGAAGAAAAGACCGCCGGTGGTATCATTATCCCCGATACGGCCAAAGAGAAACCCCAGCGCGGGATTGTTGTTGCCGCCGGACCTGGTAAAAAAGATGAGCCGGTAACCGTGAAAGTAGGCGACACCGTATTATATGGTAAATATGCCGGTACGGAACTGACTATTGAAGGAGACGAGCTCCTGATTATGCGTGAAAGCGATATACTGGCGATAGTATAGGAAGCTGTTAGCTGAATAGAACCAAGTCACAAATTCTCAACCATTTTCAAATTAAAGTAATATGGCAAAGCAAATCTTCTTCGACATTGAAGCAAGAAATAAAATGAAGAAAGGCGTTGACACCCTGGCCAACGCTGTGAAAGTTACCCTCGGTCCCAAGGGCCGCAACGTGGTAATCGAGAAAAAATTCGGTGCACCTGCCGTTACCAAGGACGGTGTTACTGTAGCAAAGGAAATTGAGCTGGAAGATCCCATCGAGAACATGGGCGCCCAGATGGTAAAGGAAGTAGCTTCCAAAACCGCCGATATCGCCGGTGATGGTACTACTACCGCCACCGTGCTCGCACAGGCTATCATCAGCGAAGGCCTGCGCAACGTAGCTGCCGGTGCCAACCCTATGGACCTGAAACGCGGTATCGACAAAGCTGTTCAGAAAGTAGTGGCCAGCCTGCAGGCGCAGTCGCAAACCATCGGCAACGACAGCAAGAAAATACAACAGGTAGCGTCTATCTCCGCCAACAACGATGAAACCATCGGTAAGCTGATTGCAGAAGCTTTCGGCAAAGTAGGTAAGGAAGGCGTTATCACCGTAGAAGAAGCAAAAGGCACCGAAACCACTGTTGACGTGGTAGAAGGTATGCAGTTTGACCGTGGTTATACCTCCGCTTATTTCGTTACCAACAGCGAAAAAATGGAAGTAGAATTGCAGAATCCCTACATTCTTATCTATGATAAGAAGATCTCTGCCATGAAAGACATTCTCCACATCCTGGAGAAAGTGGCCCAGAGCGGACGTCCCCTGCTGATCATTGCAGAAGACCTGGAAGGCGAAGCGCTGGCTACCCTGGTAGTTAATAAGCTGCGTGGTACCCTGAAAGTGGCTGCTGTTAAAGCCCCCGGCTTTGGCGACCGCCGCAAGGAAATGCTGCAGGATATTGCCGTCCTCACCAAAGGAACGGTTATCAGCGAAGAACAGGGTTACAAACTGGAAAATGCCGATTTGACCTATCTCGGTACCGCTGCTTCCGTAACCATCGACAAAGACAACACCACTGTTGTTGGCGGCAAAGGCAAGAAAGAAGACATCCAGGCCCGCGTTAACCAAATCAAAGCGCAGATCGAAGTAACTACTTCCGATTACGATAAAGAAAAATTACAGGAACGCCTGGCCAAGCTGAGCGGCGGTGTAGCTGTATTATATATTGGCGCTGCCACTGAAATGGAAATGAAGGAAAAGAAAGATCGTGTTGACGACGCCCTGCACGCTACCCGCGCAGCAGTAGAAGAAGGCATCGTACCCGGCGGTGGTATCGCGTACATCCGCGCTATCGAAGCCATTGAAAAACAAAAAGGCATCAACGAAGACGAGACCACCGGTATCGCCATCGTTAAGAGGGCCATCGAAGAGCCGCTCCGCCAGATTGTGGTAAACAGCGGTATCGAAGGTTCTATCGTGGTACAGAAAGTGAAAGAAGGCAAGGGCGATTACGGTTTCAATGCCCGCACTGAAGTATACGAAAACCTGTTCAAGGCCGGTGTTATCGATCCTACCAAGGTAACACGCATCGCGCTCGAGAACGCTGCTTCTATCGCCGGTATGCTGCTGACCACTGAATGTGTGGTGGCCGACAAACCCAAGAAAGAAGAAGCGCACAGCCATCCTGCTCCCGATATGGGCGGCATGGGTTATTAAGCGCAATAAAAAATGTATAAACATGCAGCGTCCCACCCGGGGTTTCCCGGTGTGGGACGTTTTGTTTAATACCCGCTCCTCCCCGAAAGCCCAACCCACAGGCCTATACGTTGATATTGACAGCTCCTGCCATTAACAACCAGATAACATTAATGGGAAATTAAAACGAGGTGGTTTTGCACCATATTTACCATTTAAAAATCTTTTCTCTTGTTGTATGATGTATTTTTTTTAATTTCATACAACTATCCGCGGCGCCTTACCTACCTCCTCCTAAATCAAGGTGATGAACAGACTCTATGAATATATACAACGGTTTGCTGTTGTTTCGCAGCAGGAATTCGAGCAGATCAACGTACTGCTGGAATTGAAGCGGTATGAGAAGAAGGCGACCCTTACTCAAAGGGGACAGGTAGAGAACTATCTGTATATGGTAAACGAAGGACTGGTAAGGAAGTATTTTTTCAAAGGCAAACATGAGATGATAACCCAAATCGCCAAAGAGGGCGATATGGTATGCTCCTCTGTGTCCTTCCTGGCGCAGGAGCCCTCCGAGTATATTGTGGAAACGCTGGAACCGACTACATTGTATGCCATCAGCTATCCCAATATGCAGAAGCTGTACGCAATGGGACATAAAATGGAACGACTGGGCAGGCTTATTATATTAGATTGGTTATTGCAAAAGGAGATTTGGGATTACGAACGTATCCGGCAGGAACCCCGTGAGCGGTTTAAGCATTTTATGAGAGAAAACAATGACCTCGTACAGCGGGTGCCGCAAAAATACCTTGCCTCGTACCTTAATATGAAGCCTGAAACCTTCAGCCGTTATAAACATTTTCTGAAATAATAATTCACCCGAAGCATCCCTACTGAATGAACGAGGCGGTATTACATAAGCATTACTTCCAGAACCTGTATAACTATTTCCGGCGGTTTGTAAACATAAGCGGCGAAGAATTCGATCAGCTTATTCCATACTTTGAAATCAGGAAGTTCGACAAGAAAGCCAAAATGGTCCGGATAGGAGAGGTAGACCTTTATTTCAATATTATTATGAAAGGACTTGTGCGCAAGTACATCATGGTAAAGAAAAAGGAAGTCACCATCCAGCTCTCTACCGAGGGGCATATGATCCACTCCGAAATTTCTTTCAACCTGCAGCAGCCATCCGATTGTATCGTGGAAGCCATCGAGCCCACCACCGTGCTGTCTATCAGCTATGCCAACCTGCAGGTGATCTATGAAAAGTTTCCCGATACCGAGCGCCTCGGTCGCCTTATCATCACGGATATGTTTATTAAAAAAGATTTCCGCGATATCGACCAGCTGAAAAAGACTACGCGCGAACGTTTTCTTGAATACATGCAAAACCATCCCAACATGCTGCAGCGGGTGCCGCAGAAATACCTTGCCTCTTATCTCAATATAAAACCTGAAACATTCAGCAGGCTGAAGCATTTGCTGCAGGTGAAGCGGCCAACAGCGTGAGACGTCAAAGATTCACCACCAGCACCGGTATCTTCAATTCATGTCTTACTTTATTGATGGTCTCACCGTATAGAAAATCTTTCATGCCGCGGTGACCATGGGCGCCCATCACCAGGAGATCGGCTCCCTGCTCTTCCACGATGCGCACGATTTCTTCGATCCGGTCATTATAGCCCAGGTGGGCGCTGGCGTCAAAGCCCTTGGCCTGCAGCTGGATGGCATAGCCCCGCAGCTGGTCTTCATCCTTCCGGGTTTCGAGGTCGTCGGTATTGCTGCCATACATTTTGGCCGTAGCGCTTTCAATGATATGTAATAATATGTAGCGGCTGTCCTGCTTTCCCTGCCCCAGCGCAAATGCCACCAGCTTTTCATCGTGCCGGCCAAAATCGATGGCCACGGCAATGCGCTTAAATTCGGGTATCGTAAACTCCTGCAGGGATTTAATCTCGGGATGCACCGTACGGTCGATGGCATACCGTATCTTCTTTACCAGCGGGAAAGCGATAACGGTAGCCAGCAGCAGCACCAGTATCGCCAGGCCGGCAACGACCAGCGTTTTGGCAATAACACTATGCGGGCTGTGCAGGAAATCGCCCGCCTGCTCAAAAACCATTTTTAAATTAAGGTATACCAGTATGGCCGCTACCACCCAGGCCAGCACCTGCACAACAGGTTTAATAGCAAACAGGCCCATCTTCTTCCGGTCGCTCACAAAATAAATAAGGGGTATGATGGCAAAGCCCAGCTGCAGGCTCAATATCACCTGGCTAAATACCAGCAGGGTATCGATTTCATTGTCGCCGTATACCACGATGGTCACCACCGCGGGAATAATAGCCAGCAAGCGCGTAAGCAGGCGGCGAAGCAGCGGATTGATGCGCAGGTGCAGGTACCCTTCCATTACAATCTGGCCCGCCAGGGTACCGGTAATGGTAGAGCTCTGGCCTGCCGCGATAAGCGCCACGGCAAACAACGTGGCGGCTACCGACGTACCCAGAAAAGAGGGCAGGAGCTGGTAGGCGTCTTTCAGGGCCGCCACATCGTTGCGCCCCGCTTTATAAAACACGGAAGCTGCCAGCACCAGTATGGCGGCATTGACAAAAAAGGCCATATTGAGCGCAATCGTGCTGTCCAGGAAATTGAGTTTCAGCGCCCGCCGGATGCCCTTTTCATCGCGCGGAAATTTGCGCGTCTGTACCAGGGCAGAATGGAGGTACAGGTTGTGCGGCATAACGGTGGCGCCGATGATGCCGATGGCAATGTACAAGGCTTCCTTGCCAGGTATATGCGGGATAAAACCTGTCGCCACGCTTTTTAAATCGGGCTGCGCAAACAGTATCTCGGCCAGGAAAGAAAGCCCGATAATGCCCACCAGCGTAATAATAAAAGCTTCCATCTTGCGCATGCCCAGCTTTTGCAGCCAGAGCAGCATGAAGGTGTCGAGCACGGTAATGACAACACCCCACAATAGCGGTATATGTGTAAGCAGGTGGATGCCGATGGCCATGCCCAGCACTTCGGCCAGGTCGCAGGCGGCAATGGCCACTTCTGCCAGTATGTAAAGGATGAAATTGAGGAACGGCGGGTATACCTCCCTGTTCACCTGCGCCAAATCGCGGCCGCGCACAATGCCCAGGCGTGCCGACATGTTTTGCAGCAGCAGCGCCATCAGGTTGCTCATCAGCAATACCCAGATAAGCGAATAGCCGAATTTACTGCCCCCGGCCAGGTCGGTGGCCCAGTTGCCCGGGTCCATATAGCCCACGCTTACCAGGTAAGCCGGGCCGAAAAACGAGAGTATGCGCCGTCCCCGGTTGCTGCCGCGGGTGGTATCCACCGATTCGTGCACTTCGCCCAGCGAAAGACGCTTATTTGACTTTGTTCTCATAGGCTACTAACAGGTTTTTTGCTACATGGTCGCTGATGGTCACCGATTGCTGGTTGCGTATTTTCAGCTCGATGGACCCATCTACGTCGAATTTCTTTTTTACCTCCAGCCGCGTACCCAGCTGCAGGCCCTTATGTTTGAGCAGCTCGAGCATGTTTTGCGACTGGTCGCTGATGCCGTTTACAATGGCCGGGCTGCTCAGCGGCAGGTCGCTTACCGCCAGCTGCTGCAGCTGGGGTATCTTCCCATTGATATCCGGTATCGGGTCGCCGTGGGGGTCGCTTTTGGGGAAGTCGAGAAAGGCTTCCAGCCTGTCTACCAGTTTCTTGCTGCTGATATGTTCCAGCTCCTCGGCTATTTCGTGCACTTCCTCCCAGCCAAACTGCAGCTTCTCTACCAGGAAACACTCCCAGAGGCGATGCTTGCGTATAATGAGCAGGGCCACCTTCCGGCCCTCCGGCGTAAGCCGCACCCCGTAATATTTTTCGTATTGCAGGAGCTTTTGGGTCTTCAGCTTTTTGAGCATGTCCGTTACCGAGGCCGGCTTCGTCTGCAATGACTCCGCCAGGGCGTTGGTGCTTACATTCTCCTGCTCCTGCTGCAGGTGAAAAATGGCTTTGAGATAATTTTCTTTACTGGCCGAATATTTCATAGCTAATCGATAAACGCTTGTTTTTCCAGGCTTCACCGGGCTTCGACAAGCTCAGCCTGACAGAATTCCGTCACAATGAGCCTGTCGACTCCGAATCCTGTCATCCTGAGCCTGTCGAAGGGCGCCGGCTCTATTACGATGAACCTGTCAAAGACTCCGAATCCTGTCACCCTGAGCCTGTCGAAGGGCGCCGGCTCTGTCACGATGAGCCTGTCAAAGACACCGAATCCTGTCACCCTGAGCCTGTCGAAGGGTATATAACTGTCTAAAATAAAATTTAGTCAAATCTAAAAATTAAAACCCGCACCATAAAATTTAATTGCCGGGGATAGCGGTAAATGATTACTTTAGACAAGGCTACCCGGGCATGAAAAATAAATATTAACGGATGAAAAAAGGACTCCTGGTTCTGTTGCTGCCCGTATTGTTGTGGGCGTGTAAGGGCGGAAAAAAGCCGCTGACCGACGACACGGTCGAGATCGGCGATTTTATCGGTTTTTTTGACGAAACAAAGTTGTCCGTGCAGTTTGCCGATTCCAGCTTCCGCAAAAAAGAAAAAGATTCCCTCGCCATTCATTACAAGCTGTTTACCCGTTTTGTGCCCGACAGCATCCTCCACAAACAGTTTGATAAGGTCGTTCCCCGCCTGTACCCCGCCGGAAAGGTAACCGTCAAAAAAGCGGAGACCTACCTTTTTGTAAAAGCCATCACCTCTTTCAGGAAAGTAATCTATGTGCTGGTATACGACAAGGACCAGCATTTTACCGCCGGTATGCCGCTGCTCGTCAACGATAAAAATACCACCGGACCGCAAACGGCCTCGCTGGACACCCGGTATACCTTTACCATCCTCCACCACCGCAAGACCGCCGATGGCGGCGCAGTGTATAGAAAGAATGCCTGGGTGTATAACAGCGCCGGGGTCTTTACACTTATCATGACCGAGTCCAACGATATGACGGCCATAAAAAGCCAGCTCATCAATCCCATCGATACGCTGCCAAAGCACAACAAGCTCTCCGGCGATTATACACAGAACAAAATGAACCTCGTCTCCATACGGGATACAAAGACGCCCGGCCGCTTTTTGTTTTTTATTCACTTTGAAAAAGACGGCGGCGCCTGCCGCGGCGAACTCAAAGGCGTTGCCAGGATGACAGGCGCCGACAGGGCCGTATTCACCCAGCCCGGGGATCCCTGCGAAGTCAGCTTCCGCTTTTCGGGTAATACCGTCGCCATCAAAGAAGAGCAGGGTTGCGGTTCTCACCGCGACATCAAATGCTTTTTTGAGGGAAGCTTTATACGCAGGCACCCCGTCAAAGCCGCAAAAAAGAAATAAACAGGGATAATAAAAAAAAGCCCGTTACGTATATGACTCCATACAGGCTGCCTTTCCGCGGCCCGGGCCGGCAGGGGTGTCACCCGGACATTTAAAATTTATCGATTATCTTGCGTACCTGTTACATATTAAAGAAATTACGACTACATCGTTAAGACCAACAGATATGAGTTTTAAAAATTTCAGCGTACCCTATAGCATAGACGAACGTTATTCCAAAAAAGTAGCCTATTTCTCCATGGAGTTCGCCATTCACCAGCCCCTTAAAATATACAGCGGAGGACTTGGCTTTTTATCCGGCTCGCATATGCGCAGCGCCTATGAGCTGCGGCAAAACCTGGTAGGCATCGGCATTTTATGGAAATACGGTTATTACGACCAGGCCCGCAACCAGGACCAGACCCTGCAGGTAACCTGGATGGAGAAGCAATATAGCTTTCCCGAAGACACCGGCATCCGCTTCCAGGTAACCATACATGAGCACCCGGTTTGGGTAAAAGTATACTACCTCAATCCCGAAACGTTTAAAAGCGCCCCGCTGTTCCTGCTGAGCACCGACATGCCTGAAAACGATTATGTATCGCAAACCATTACCCACCGCCTGTACGATGCCAACGTAGCTACCAAGGTAGCGCAGTTCATCCTGCTGGGTGTAGGCGGCGCCAAACTGGTAGACGAGCTGGGCTTTAACCCCGATCTCTACCACTTTAATGAAGCGCATGCCATCAGCGCCTCGTTTTACCTGTACCAGAAATTCAATAAGAATATAGACGAGGTGAGAAAACGACTCGTGTTTACCACCCACACGCCCGAAGAGGCCGGCAATGAAAAACACGATATCCATCTCTGCGAGAAGATGAGCTATTTCTGCGGGCTCAGCCTCGAAGAAACGCGCAAGCTTACGGGTATCACCGACGACCAGTTTAACCATTCGCTGGTGGCCCTTCGTTTTGCGCACCTGGCCAATGGCGTGTCGGAACTGCACGGGCATGTGTCGCGCGCCATGTGGAGTAAGTTTGAAGGCATATGCCCCATCATCTCCATTACCAATGCGCAGGATTTTCGCTATTGGTCCGATAAGCAGCTGTATAAAAAAATGGAGGAAGGCGACGACTTCTGGTGGGACGACCGCAAAAAATACCTCAAGCGGCGTGCTTTTGAAATAGTGGCCGACCAGACCGGTAAGATATTCGACCCCAATGTATTTACCATCGTATGGGCCCGCCGCTTTGCAGGGTATAAACGAGCCGAAATGCTTACCTGGAACATCGAACGCTTTAACCGCCTGATGAGCAATACGCATTACCCCGTACAAATTATCTGGGCCGGTAAGCCATACCCGATGGACTACCCCGCTATCAACGAATTTAACCACCTCGTTCACCTGAGCAAGGGCTATAAAAACGTGGCCGTACTTGTCGGCTATGAGCTCGGCCTGTCTAAACGCCTGAAGCAGGCGGCCGACTGCTGGCTTAATAACCCCCGTGTACCGCGCGAAGCCTCTGGCACCAGTGGGATGACGGCTGCCATGAACGGCGCCGTGAATTTCTCCACCGACGACGGCTGGATCCCCGAGTTTGTAAACCATGGCAACAACGGCTTCGTGGTGCCCAAAGCCGATTATGGCAATATGACCGTGCAGGCCCAGGACCAGTACGACCTGGATAAGCTGTACGAAATCCTCGAAAAAGACATTCTCCCGCTGTACTACGATAATTACGATACCTGGCGGCAGGTAGCCAAGAACGGCATGCGCGATGTGCGCGTTAAGTTCGACAGCAACCGCATGGCGGATGAGTATTATATGAAGCTGTATAAATAGGAAAGCTTGCAGCTAAAAAAAGGCCGCCTTACGGACAGCCTTGTTGCACCATGAGCATATGTAAAAAATAATTGGGTCGGATGGGTACGACGATCAATGATGATCGCGGCCATGGTCGTTGTTCCGGTCATTCCCGTGTTTCTTTTCCCACTCTCCATGCCGGGGATGATCTTTTGCTGCAAAATATTTCTCCTGTTTGCTGTCGCGTATGACCGGTTGCCTTTGGCGATAGCCTTTATAACGGGCGTATTTCTTCCGGTATACATCGGCATGCATATAAGGCTTTGGCTCGTTGATAACTACTTTATACGACTTGTATAAATCAACCTGTCCATAGCGTGGCGGCAATGTACGCCCATAAGTCCAGCGTCCATTATCTGCGTAAACGAACTGCTGACCGTCAACATCATAATAGCAATCCGCATCGGGCAGGTAATAAAACGTTGCACGATCATAACCTGTAGGTCCCCATGCCGGTTGATTGCCAATGTTCACATTCAGGTTCACTTTTACCTGCGCATCCGCCTGGTAAAAAGAAACGGTCATTAAAAGAGCTGCGAAAAATACTTTCTTCATAACGTGGGTTTTAATACGGGCTATGTTTTCAAAACCCATGCCACGCAACCGGCGCTCAAACAGTTTTAAGACGGTTTTCATCTAAAACAACGCTTATACAGGGATGGCCGGTGAATGATTGGAAATTATCGGAGTTTTTAACAGGATGCCCTTCGGGCAATGGTGCTGGAAACGAATTCCTCAACACGGGGCCGGGAATTGTTCTCTAATATAAACATTTTTTTGGACCCGGTGCTTTCCCGCAATCTGGCTAATGGTAAGCTATTACCCTGTCGGTCTTTAACGCCCTGTTGTAGAGGGTGTTCTACAGCGCGAAGGCCTCAAATCGACGCAAAACAGCATAACTGCTCTATTTTTTACCGCCCCCCGCTGGAGTTTCTTTGCATTATCAAATTAATGTATCTGTAAACATACAAAATCCAGTACTCCATGAAGAAGTTTCTACTATTGATGTTTGTTCTTTGTATCATCAAACCCGGGTATGCAGGCAACCGGTATACCTACGCACTCACCAGCGGCAACCCATTTATCACTGCTTCGTCTGTCAGCCCCGGCTTACAGCATGGCGATACGCTCGATATACCCGCCAATGCGGTCTACACTTCTTTTACGGTGTCCAACCTCAACGGTCTTGCCGGCGATTCAATTGTTATCCGCTGGCTGCCGGGCGCCCGTATCACCAACAATATTTCGTACGCCATCGGCGAGTGGACCAATGTAAGCTATGTAAAGGTAATTGGCCTCAACTCGCAAAACAACGGCAGCACGGCCATTGCATTAAGGGCCGGTTGCCATAGCATCCGGTTTACCCAATGTAATTTCAGCAACGATTTGGGCCGGTATTCGGTTCAGCCCGTATTTGTGGCCGACGACAAATATGGCAGCTCCATGTATTTTACAGGCGCCAAATCGCAAACCTTTTATGATATCCGCATCGATGCCAGCACATTCAACGGCTTTCTCGATGTAGAAGCCATTGGCGCCGGCACCGATACCACGCGCAGCGTCTGTCTCGATTTCGAGATAGATCACAATACGTTTAAAAACATGACGCAGGATGTAAAAATCGTTCCCAATGCCATGAGCGTCACCGGGTATAATTTTAAGATACACGATAATAAATTTGATAGCCTTGCGTACAACACCGGGGCCTGCCATTGCTCGCACAATTCGTGGATAACCATTTATGGCAACGGCGATATCAACAACAACCAGTTTTCACATACCTATGGCAACGATATGCGTATCGTGCCCATGAAGTTTTCGGGCCTGGCCGGTTACGATGGCCCCATCAACGTGTATAATAATATCTCTACCTGGCACGATTCGTACAGCTTTCTCGAAACCAGTCCCAACAATGGTTACGGCAGGGCCAGCACCAACGGCGGGTACGTATCATTTACCGATACGCGCATTTATTTCAATACCGTTTACCGTACCAACAGGGCTTCCAACAATGGCGACTATGCCGGTATGGTGGCCGATGTATATGCCCAGGCGGGCGCCAGCACACCGGTATACGACCGGAAAGTATTTGTGCACAACAATGTTATCATCAATCCCGAGCAGGACAGGACTTATGCGCCTGCTACCCGGGGCTATGTTATTTATTTTGGCAGCGGTTCTCCCGCACTCGACAGCGGCGGCAATAAAGTATACCAAACCCTTGCCCAGGCTGGCATAACGGATACGGTTAAATGGATACCCGGCAATACCAGCGGCCTGTACAAAACAGCCGATGCCAGCAACCCTTCCGTTGCCACCGATATATTTGGTAACCCGCGTCCGCAAGCCAGCGCAAAATGCATCGGCGCAACAGAAGCGCAGACCGCCACCGCCGTGGCGCCCGTAAACCAGGCGCCCGTGGCCAGGGCCGGCGCAGATACAACCATTGTATTGCCTGCCACGCTCGTTACGCTCAATGGTAGCGCTTCCTCCGATGCCGACGGAAAAATTGTCGCTTACGCATGGTCGATGATCAGCGGCCCCGTGGCAGCGCTTATCGCCGGTCCCGCTGATGCCAGCACGGCCATCAGCACCCTTGTACAGGGCGCTTATGCCTTTCGCCTGCAGGTGACCGACAACGCCGGCGCCATCAGCGCCGATACGGTGCTGGTAAATGTAAATGCCGCCCCGGTAGTGAGCCCCGCGCCTGCCGTCGCCACGGGCACAGGCCTGCGCGCGGATTATTACAATACAAATAACTTATCGGGTAATATCATATTGACACGCACCGACGCCACTGTCAATTTCGATTGGCAAAACGGCTCACCTGCCGCAGCCATCAGCACGGACAATTTTTCGGCCCGCTGGTCGGGGCAGGTACAGGCAGCTTATTCCGAAACCTATACATTCTATACCACGAGCGACGACGGTGTACGGGTTTGGGTAAACGGCCAGCAGCTTATTAACAACTGGACTGAGCACGGCCCTGTTGAAAACAGCGGCACTATTGCCCTGGTAGCCGGCCAGAAATACAATATCGTGATGGAGTATTATGAAAAGGCCGTGGGTGCGGTGGCCAGGCTGTCGTGGTCCAGCCCCTCTACGCCCAAAGCCATCATCCCCCAGGCGCGCCTGTATCCTGCCACTGCTGCTACTGCCGGTACTACCGCCGGTACGGGGCTCAAAGGCGAGTACTATACCACCAATAACCTCTCGGGCGCAGTGGCCCTCACCCGCACAGATGCGACCGTTAATTTCGACTGGGTAAATGCTTCGCCCGCCACCGGTATCGGCACAGACAATTTTTCTGTCCGCTGGTCCGGAAAGGTACAGGCGGTTTATACAGAAACTTATACCTTCTATACGTCGAGCGACGATGGTGTGCGCGTTTGGGTAAACGGCCAGCAAATCATCAACAACTGGACCGACCATGGCGCGATAGAAAACAGCGGCAGCATTGCCCTGGTGGCCGGTCAGCAATACAGCATCGTAATGGAATATTATGAAAAAGCCGGCGAGGCCGTGGCGAAACTGTCATGGTCAGGTGCTTCCACCCCTAAAACGATTATCCCCCAAAGCCAGCTATACCCCGCAGCGGCTGCTGCCACTACGGCGGCAAGAACCATGACCGCTGTAACGGCGGTGCAGGAACCGGTTTTTATCGCTAAAGCGGGCCTTGCCCCCAACCTGGTAACGGCCGGTCAGCCTGCGAGGTTAACCTTCAGCAGTGATAAGGGCGGTTCAGTCATCCTCCAGCTGGCAGATGCCAATGGAAGAATAGTACACACACAGCACATAAGTGCAACTATGGGTATAAATATGAGCAGCGTCTCCACTTCCGGTATCAGCCGCGGCATGTACGTAGTGCGGGTGCTGGAAGCAGGAAAAGCGACCAGCCATAAGCTGCTGGTGCAGTAGGAGAGCGTGAGGCGCGGATTGTCGAAAAAAGTAATTAATAGTAAATAAAAAAGGATGTCATCTCTTTACCGGAGATGACATCCTTTTTTTATATATGCTATTCAAATGTTCGGTTTCGGCCTCTCACGTTTCACGCCTCACGATTCACGTTTCGCACGCCTCACGCTCTTACTTCACTATTTCCAGCAGCTCTACTTCGAATACCAGGGTAGAGCCCCCGGGGATTTTCGGGCCGGCGGCATTATCGCCATATGCCAGGTTGGACGGTATGAACAGCTTCCATTTGCTGCCCACAGGCATCAGCTGCAGGGCTTCAACCCAACCCTGTATAACGCCGTTAACGGGAAACTCGGCCGGCTGGCCGCGCTCTACGGAGCTGTCGAATACCGTTCCGTCTATGAGGGTGCCATGGTAATGGCATTTTACTTTATCGGTAGCAGCGGGCAGGGGACCGTCGCCTTTTTTCATGATTTGGTACTGCAGGCCGCTGGGCAGGGTAACCACACCCGGCTTCTTTTTATTTTCCACGAGAAAGGCTTCGCCGGCTTTTTTGGCAACGGACGCTTTTTCAGACTTTGTTTTTTGCAGGTAGCCGGTGATGCACATATTCATTTGCTCGTCGGTCATTGCCGGTTTGCCCGTTTTCATGACATCGTTGATGGCTTTATCGACCATGACGGTATTGACCGATTTAATACCCTGTTGCTTGTAAAAATTGGCCAGGCTCATACCGATGGCATAGCTGAGCGAATCGGAGGAAGTTTTCAGGGCAACGGCGCTTGCAGACGTGGGGCCGGCGGGTTTCTTTTTCACAGCGGGCTTTGTTTGGGCCGATACAACAGCCGCCAGCATAAGCGCGAGGACGGTACCTGGTATTTTTTTCATGAATTTTTAATTTGGGAGCGAAAATATCACAATTTATGCTTGCCGCGCCTATATGGAAAGGGTTATTTTAACAAAGCTTGTACCCGGGCCTGTAGTATATACCGGCATTCTGTTTTATCTTGCCGCCATGAGCGAATTTACCCGGTATCCTGAGCTCCGTTGGTCGGATATAGACCCCAACCTGCATTTGCGCCATTCGGTGTATTATGACCTCGGCGCCTATAGCCGGATAGAATTCCTCAATGAGCACGGGATTACCACCGAATTCATGCACAGGCACCGTTTCGGGCCGATTATTTTCAGGGAAGAATGCGTTTTTAAGAAAGAAATCAGGCTGGGGAATAAGCTGCGTATCGACCTGCAGCTGGTGAAATCCAATAAGGACTTCTCCCGGTGGACCATGCAGCACCAAATTTTTAAAGATGGCGAAATACTGGCTGCCGTTATTACGTTAGATGGGGCCTGGATAGACACGGTACAGCGAAAGCTCGCCGTACCGCCCCGGGAAGTGTGCGATACATTTGAAAATATGCCCCGTTCGAAGGCATTTGAATGGATAGAAAAGAAAACTGTTTAAACAACTAAAAAGAATATCTATGAAAAAAATCGTGCTTACGGCTGTAGCCTTTTCGCTGGTGGCCGGCTTGTCCGCCCAGGGCATTTTGGGAAAGGTAAAAAATGCCGTCAGCTCGGCCAAGGGTGGTAGCACCTCCCTGTCGACCGACGAGATCGTGTCAGGTCTTAAAGAAGCCTTGAGCGTGGGTACCAATAACAGCACGGGCAAACTATCGGCCGCCGACGGCTTTTTTAGAGATGCCGCCGTTAAAGTGCTGATGCCCCCTGAAGCGCAGAAAGTAGAAAAAACACTCCGCAGCGTAGGCGCGGGCAAACTGGTAGACGATGCCATTCTGAGCCTGAACCGCGCCGCCGAAGACGCTTCCAAATCGGCTGCCCCCATCTTCCTCAGCGCCATTAAAAGCATGAGCGTGCAGGACGCCCTGGGCATCCTCAAAGGGGCCGATACCGCCGCTACCGGCTACCTCAGGAAGTCGACGACAGCACAGCTGACCGCCGCTTTCAGACCAACAATCGATTCTTCACTGCAGAAAACCGGCGCGACCAGGTACTGGGCGGCCGTGTTTGAAAAATATAATAAGCTGCCCACCACCTTCACTAAAGTGAATACCGATCTTTCCGGCTATGCTACCGACAAAGCGCTCTACGGCATATTCTTTTATGTAGCCCAGGAAGAAAAGAAAATCCGTGAAAACCCGGCTGCGCGGGTAACGGATATTCTGAAGAAAGTGTTTGGAAGCAAGTAGTGAGTAACACTGCATTATAGATTTGATATAACATATTAACAGGCTGCCCGGTATCCATCGATACCGGGCAGCCTGTTTTTAGCCCCCGGCTTTATTCCAGCTTCGCCAGCTTCTCCTTTGTCTTTGCATTCGCCGGTTGTAGCTCCAGCACTTTATTGTACAGCTTTTTTGCTTCTTCGTTATGGTGCAGCTGCACGTTCAGGTCGGCCAGCAGGTCATAGGTCAATGGCGCATCGGGATACAGGGCCTTATTGATGTGTAATGCCAGCAGCGCCTTTTCCTTGTCTTCGGCCGGTCTGTTTTTGCGCATCCATTCCCAGGCCAGCGAGTTGAGATCTCTTTCGGTACGCACCACCGGCTTCAGCTCGGTGATCAGTTTTTCTTTGTCGGCCGGCAGGCCTGCCGCGGTGTTTTCTTTGAGTCGCCGGATGAGGATGCCTGCGCCGGGATAGGCGCTCACGTAGGCTTCGCCCTGCACAATGTGCAGCAGATCTTTTTCCAGCGATACCGCCGGCGATTCTATGATACGGTTGATCTCGCGGTGATGGGCATCGTACACCAGCAGTTCGGGTACCCGGTGAATATCTTTTCCTTTTTCCTCATGCGCGGGGCTTTGCTTGTACACGCTGTCGTGTGTATCCAGCATGACCAGTGTGAGCTGCGCAGGTGTCACGCCGGCATAGTGGAGTATTTTGAGCATGCGGGGTATCTCGCGTTTGCTGTCGCCGCACCAGGTGCCCATAAACAGTTCAAAGGTTTTATCTTTTACCAGGGGGCGCAGCAGCCCGGCGGTAACCGAATCTGTTTTATATTCCGTATAATTCTTGTTGTACCAGTCGCCATAAGGCGGCTTCTCCAAATCTTCGGCGGGATGGGTGCCCAGCAGCATGGGATTGCCCCTGGTATCCAGGTGTGCTATGGTATCATAGACGGGCGAAACAGCGGCGCTTATTTTACGGTGACAGGCATACGAGAAGACGATGGCCAATACGGCCAGGTATATGAGTTTCATATTGTATAAATGTAAAAAGGTGAATAATGAGTGTGAAAAGCTGGCAAATGTGGAAAGTGTGACAATGGCGTTTGCGATAAATGCACATAATGCATTTTCACATTCACATTTCCCGCATTGTTTTACATTATTCCCGGCGGGTGGAAGATATTTTTATAATACCCGTTATAAAGGGGTTCGGTATGACTGTTTACATGCACGATAACAGGTGTGAAGCAGGTGCAGGTAAAGGGTGTGCTGTTATCGAGGTGAAACAATTCTTCTGCCTGCGGCAGGGGGATGGCATTGGAATGATTGTGGTGACCGGTTTCCGCGCTGGTGGCGGCTACGAGCTGCTTTTCGCAATCGCAATGAAAGCTGCTGGTTTGCTGGTAAACGCTGAGCGTACAAAGGCAGAAATTAACCACTTTTCCAAACTGGGAAAAGAAAAAGATAAGGAAGGCGAATATGGCGAGGGGTTTGTTCATGCCTTACCTTAAAGATAATCTTTTTTTCCGTTACTCAAATAGCATTTTGCCATGACCGTGCATTTGCGGAATTTCGCACTTCCTTATTATGATCAACAAAACCATTCATGCCTATCGCGATGCGTATACCGGTTTGTCGCGTGATACCTGGTTGCTGTCGGTGGTTATGCTCATTAACCGCGCCGGTACGATGGTGTTGCCGTTTATGAGCCTGTACCTGACCAGTCCCAAAATGGGTTACAGCATCGGCGAGGCAGGTTTTGTATATGGATTGTTTGGTGCGGGCGCTTTCGTGGGGGCATGGGTGGGAGGAAGGCTCACCGATCGCATGGGTTTTTATCCCGTGCAGCTCATTACGCTGCTGGGCGGTGGCGTATTATTTATACTCCTGGGCCAGATGAAAACGTTCCCGCTCATTTGTATTTTTACTTTTCTGCTGAGCTTTGTCAACGATGCCTTCCGGCCGGCCAACTCAACGGCCATTGCTTTTTACAGCAAGGAGGAAAACCGCACCCGCTCTTATTCGCTCAACCGGCTGGCCATCAACCTGGGCTGGGCCGTGGGCAGCGCTATCGGCGGTATCCTGGCTAAGTACAACTATGAGTGGCTGTTCTGGGTAGACGGCTTCACCAATATAGCCGCTGCCGGGCTGATGTGGCTGTGTGTGAAGCCGGTGGACTATAAGCCTACGCCCAGGCAAAAAGCGGTGGCCGCGCTGGGCCGGTCGGTATGGAAGGATACCACCTACCTGTGGTTTGTGCTGCTGGTGACGTTATTTGCCTGCTGCTTTTTCCAGCTGTTTACAAACATGTCGGTCTATTATAAGCAGGGGCTGGGTTTTAGCGAGCCTTTTATCGGTCTTTTGATGTCGTGCAATGGTGTCCTGATCGTGGCCATCGAGATGGTATTGATATATAAGCTGGAGGGCAAAAGAAGAAGCACCTATTATATCGTCATCGGCATTTTCCTCATGGGACTGTCTTACCTGATGCTCAACCTGTTTTCGATGAACCACGCGCTGGCCTTTGTGATGATCATCATTATCACTTTTGGCGAGATCACTTCCATGCCGTTTATGAACAGCTTCTGGATAAGCCGCACACAATCGTATAACCGCGGGCAGTATGCGGCCCTGTATACCATGGCCTGGTCTGCCGCTCAAACCCTGGGGCCAATGGTGGGTGCACAGGTAGCAGAGCATGCCGGCTTTAACTGGTTGTGGTGGGGCGCCACAGGTCTTTCCTTTATTACGGCTTTCGCTTTCTTTAAGCTGCACCGGTATATGGGCAATGAAACGCTGGTGCTGACAGAAAAAGATATTACCACTACGCCCGCGCCGGAGTTATAAACAGTAATGCCGTTGGGAAGTTGTCATAAGTACGGTATTGCATGGTACCCGGAATCCTTGTAACTTGTAGCCAGTAATCTTTAACATATGCGCACCCGCACCGTTATCAAACGCCTTGTACTCGTTGTTGTTCTCGCCCTGCTTACCTATGGCATACGCTATGCCTGGGTATCCTTTCCTATTATCAGCGGCTATGGCGCAAAAAATTTATGCTCCTGTGTGTTTGTGGCCGGCCGTTCGGAAAAAAATGTGCTCGAAGAAGAGCTGGCAGACTCACCGCTCAGCATGGGCTCGTATACGGTGGATCAAAAAGATTCTTCCGTTACCGGTACTGTAGCAGGATTGGCTAAACGAAAAGCTGTTTACCGAAAGGGATTAGGCTGCACGCTGGTAAATGATATACCGGAGACAGACCTGCGCGCACAGTCTTTTGCCGTTCCCACGCCACCCGCTATCAACACCGATAGTATTCCCTGGCCTATGGGTGACCTGGTTCCCACAGGCCAGGTATCCACTACTATCAATACAGGCGTGCTGATGCATGCCGTTGAACAGGCATTTGCCGAACCAGACCCCAAAAAACAGCGCCGGACCCGCGCCGTGCTGGTGGTATACGATGGGAAGCTGGTGGCCGAGCGGTATGCGCCGGGTTACGACAGGCATTCGAAGCTGCTGGGCTGGTCCATGTCTAAAAGCATTACGGGTACGCTGGTGGGCATACTGGTTAAGCAGGGTAAGCTGCAGGTGGAGGCGCCCGCGCCCGTACCTGAATGGAAAGACCCGGAGGATCCCCGGCATGCCATCACGCTGCAAAACCTGCTGCAGCAAACCAGCGGGCTCAATTACGAGGAAAACTATTCAAAAGCCAGTACCGCCACCAATATGCTGTTTAAAAAAGGCGATATGGGCGCTTATGTGGCCGGTCTTTCGCCAAAGGATAAGCCCGGCTCGGTATTCTACTATTCCAGTGGCAACAGCAACGTGATTTCGCGCATTATCCGGCAAACGGTAGGAGAGAAGGACTACCACGGCTTTCCCTACACGGAATTATTTTATAAGATTGGCATGTACCATGCGCAGCCCGAGCCCGATGCATCGGGCACTTATGTAGGCTCGTCTTATACCTATGCTACTGCACGCGACTGGGCGCGCTTTGGCTTGTTGTATTATTATGACGGGGTATGGAATGGCGAGCGCATTCTGCCGGAAGGCTGGGTAAAAAAAGCAAGCACGCCTGTGGTGACCAGCAGCGGCCCGCAGGAATATGGGTACCAGCTCTGGCTCGGTAAGCTCAATCCTGAAGAGACCTTTAAGGCCGGTGAGCCGGCCGATGTATTTTATGCAGACGGCTATGGCGACCAGGAAGTATATATCATACCCGCTAAAAAATTAGTGATTGTGCGCCTGGGCCTTCATAAGTTTGATTTGGACAGCCTGCTGGACGGGGTAGTGCGGTCCATTCAATAATCAGCTCACTGCTTCGCTCAGCTCCAGCCAGCGCATTTCCTTTTCATCCAGCAAACGCTCTATCTCGCCGATGCGGCTGGCCAGTTGCTGCAATTGGTCGAAAGGCGGATTGCCGCTATTGAGCTTTTCGGTAACGGCAGTTTTTTCTTTGCCGAGGTCTTCTATTTCTTTTTCCAGTGTTTCAAATTCGCGTTTCTCTTTAAAAGAAAGCCGTTTCTTTTCTACTATGAGCGAGGGCGCGGGAGGAGGCGCTTTTTCTTCTTTCTTTTCAGACATGGCCGTGCCTACATTGCTCAGCTTTTCGTCTTCTTTCAGTGCGATGCGGTACTGCGAGTAGTTACCCGGGAAATCACGTATTTCGCCCGCGCCCTGGAATACGAACAGGTGCTCCACGAGGCGGTCCATAAAATAACGGTCGTGCGATACAATGAGCAGGCAGCCCTGGTAATCGCTCAGGAAGTTTTCGAGCACGCCCAGGGTTTGCAGGTCGAGATCGTTCGTGGGCTCATCGAGTATTAAGAAATTGGGATTGCGAAACAGGATGCCCAGCAGGTGCAGGCGGCGTTTTTCGCCCCCGCTCAGTTTGGATACATAGGTGTACTGCTGGTCGGGCGTAAACAAAAACAATTCCAGGAACTGCGCGGCGCTCAATGAGCTGCCGTCTGCCAGCGGAAAATGTTCTGCGATGTCTTTTACGAATTCAATAACGCGTTTGTCTTCTTTTATTACCAGTCCCTGTTGGGAATAATTGCCAAACACGATGGTATCGCCCACGTTTACTTTGCCGCTGTCTACCGGTTCCAGTTGCTGCAATATGTTCAGGAAGGTGGACTTGCCCGCGCCGTTTTGTCCCACTACGCCGATGCGGTCGCCTTTTTTGAAAGTATAATCAAATCCTTTGAGTATCGGTTTATCGCCATAGCTTTTATACACCTTCTTCATCTCGGCTATTTTGCCGCCCAGGCGGGTCATTTTCACCTGCAGCTGTACACGCTCGTCTTCAATCTTCTGTTTGGCTTTGGCTTCCACCACGTAGAAATTGTCCTGGCGGCTTTTGCTTTTGGTGGTGCGGGCCTTGGGCTGCTTGCGCATCCATTCCAGCTCTTTGCGGTATTGGTTTTTGGCCTTATCGATACTGGCTGTCTCGCTTTCGATGCGAGCGGCTTTTTTCTCGATGAAGTTGGCGTAGTCGCCTTTGTATACGTAGAGATTTTCGCCGTCCATTTCCCAGATTTCTTCGCATACGGCGTCAAGGAAATAGCGGTCGTGCGTTACCATGAGCAGGGTCACCTTTTCCTGGTTCAGGTAATGCTCCAGCCATTCCACCATTTCCACGTCGAGGTGGTTGGTAGGTTCATCCATAATGAGCAGCACATGCTTGTGCTCGAAACCGATGTCGATCAGTGTTTTTGCCAGCGCCACGCGTTTGCGTTGGCCGCCGGAGAGTGTGCCCGCCAGCTGGTTGAGGTGGTGTATATTGAGCTTACCGAGTATCTGCTTCACTTTGGTATCGAAGTCCCATGCGTTGAGCTCGTCCAGCTTAACGATGGCGTCGCCAATCTTATCGGCGTCCTCTGCATCGCTGGCCGCCTCGTATTCCTTGATGGCGTTGATAACCGGGTGATTGTGACTGAAGATATTATCCAGGATGGATTTATTGTCCATAAACTGGGGGTCCTGCTCAAACAGGGCGATGGTCACGTCTTTGTGTATCCACACCTTACCGCTTTCGGCCGTTTCCCGGCCCGACAGTATTTTCAGCAGGGTACTCTTGCCGGACCCGTTTTTGGCCACCAGGGCTATTTTGTCGCCCTCCTCGATATGAAATGAAATACCTGAAAACAACGGCTTGATACCATAACTCTTGGTCAGCCCCTCTACGGATACGTAATGCATGGCGCAAAGATAAGCTATTCAGCCTGCCGATATGACCTGCATGCCATAAAAGGATGGGTGCGAGGCCAGTGCGTTGCCTTCCAGGCAGCTGGCTTTCAGAAATATAAGATAAGGCCGCTTGTCCGGCAAGGGCACTGCCAGCTTGCAGGTGGTTTCTGTGGGATCACCTACCGGGAAAAGGGGGGAAGAAATAGAGTCGACACGCAGCCCGTTGTCTTCGGTAGGGTCGCCGTATAGCCAGATGGCTTCAAAATAATACCCGGTAGCCCCCCTTTGTAATGTTTGTATGGTTTTTTTATGGATAGCAATTTCTATACTCACTTCATTTTTTCCTGTAGAGGTTGAATAGACGCGCGGCGCCAGGTCTTTAAGCGTATAATCCTTTTGTACGTCGAAGCCATAGAAAAAAGAAAAGTCGATACGGTTATTTTTAACAAGGGCTTTTTTGAGTCTGCCGGCAATCCGGACCGTGATGCGGCCTGCTTCCAGGCCTTTTAAAAAAGGTTCTAACCGCAGCACCATTTGCCGGGCCGCGGCATTGGTGATTTGGGTAGTATCGGCATTCTTCCGGAAACTGGAATTCAGCGTAGCCGGTTTGATGGTTCCCCTCTTTCTGCGCCAGTGGCCGCCTTCCTTTGTATCTATCCAGACATAGTTTTCCGGGTCATGAAAAGGGGGAATAGTGGGGTAATGCCTGGGTCGGGTTTTCTTTTTCCGGGCCATAAGGTTTAATAACTTGGTTAATAGAGGTTTAGCGACCTGAATTTATTGAGATTTCCGCATTTTTCAAAAATATTGTTAGCGGGGGTTATAGAGAAGTTATAGAGAACCTATAGAGAAGTCATAGAGAAGTTGGGGCCACCCAGAGCGAAGGACGGAAGGAGTCAGGGGCCACCGTAATAATATGTAATTCTTCCAGCTCCCGCATCTATCCCTAAATAATTCATTTTAAACTGCCCTGTTATGAAAAAAACATTCGTCCTTCTTTTTGTGCTGGTATATTCCGTAAACGCTCTTTTTGCCGGCGACGAAAAGAATATCGTACCCGCTGCCCTGCAATCCGTCACCGTATACAGGAGCGGCGCCGAGCTGGTGCACCTGGCCAAAGCCAGCCTGAAGGAGGGGAATAACGAGCTGGTGATAGACGGCATCAGCAATGCCATCGATATCAACAGCGTGCAGATACATTGCGACGATAAGATCACCATTATGTCCATCGCCTTTTCCACCGATTACCTTAAACCCATGTTAAAATCGGCCATTGTGCGCCGGCTGGAAGACTCGCTGGAGCTGATGAATAAAGAATTGTCGAAACTGGATGTGGTTATTAATACCGATAAGGAATTGCTGGAACTGCTCAAAGCCAATAAAGAAATCCGAGGCGCGCAAAGCGGGCTGAGCGTGGCGGAGCTGATGAAAATGATGGATTATTACAGGGTTAAGGTGCTGGATTTACAAAATGAACTGGCCCTGTACGGGGAAAAAAAGGAAAAGCTGAAAGAGGCTGTCGCAAAAATCAACCTGCAGATAAAAGAGGAGGAGCAGAAAAATGCAAAAACGGGCGGCAAGCTGCTGTTGCAATTGTTAAACCCGCTGCCCGGGGCCTACCAATTCACCATCTCCTATATCACTAAAAACGCGTTCTGGAACCCTTCTTACGATATACGCGTGGGAAGCATCGATAAGCCCGTTAAGCTAATGTACAAGGCAAAAGTGGTGCAGACAACAGGCATCGACTGGAAACAGGTAAAGCTGACGCTGGCCACTTCCACACCCAATCAAAACGGCAATGCGCCCGTGTTAAAAAGCTGGTTTCTCACCTATATAGACCCGGTAGCGCGGATGGAGCAGTCGCTTATGTACAATAGTATACAATCTTTTGGCCGCTCTGAGGCAGCGTATAAGAAATCCAATATGCAGGATGTGGTGATAGCCGGATATGGAAGCATAAGAGGGGATGCAGCCGAAAGCAGCCCCGCCGCTCCCGCCACACCATTGTATGTATTAAACGGCAAACCCATCAGCAAAAAAGAGTTTGAGCACATCAATCCCAACGCCATCAAAAGCATGGAAGTGTTAAAAGAAGCGCAGGCAGCCACTATCTATGGCGCACAGGCATCTGCCGGCGCTATACTGGTAACGCTCAAAGACAACCTGGGCGATTATATCACCGTTAACAATAACCAGATGGATGTTACTTTCAACATCGATATTCCTTACGACCTGCCGGGCAACGGCAAGGAACAAAGCGTATCGCTCAAGGAATATCCCATCAATACTGTATTTAAGTATTATGCCGTGCCCAAGCTCGATAAAGATGCTTACCTGCTGGGAGAGGTAGCCGATTGGGAAGCATTGAACCTGCTGCCCGGCGAAGCCAATATTATTTTTGAAGGCACGTATATCGGTAAATCGTATATCGATCCCAATTCCACGCAGGATACCATGAACCTTACGCTGGGTAAGGACAAGCGGATAGTTATCAAAAAGGAAAAGCTGAAAGACTTCAGCAGTATAAAATTCCTTGCCGGCAACAAAAAACAGACAGTGGCCTATGAGATCACGGTGAAGAATAATAAAAAAGAGGCGATACAAATGTTGCTCAAAGATCAATATCCCCTGTCTACCAACAAGGAGATAGAAATAGAATTGCTCGAAAGCAGCGATGCTGCCAATAACACCGAGCTGGGCGTTCTTACCTGGAAGCTGCAGCTGGCGCCCGGCGAGCAAAAGAAATTCAGGGTGAGCTATAATGTGAAATACCCGAAGGATAAGTTTGTGAACCTGGGGATATAAAAATGGTATTGCGGTTCGTGTCCTTCGACAAGCTCAGGATGACGAACCGCGGCGGGCGGGATGACAGAACCGGAGCGGTCGGGCATGGTTGTTGTTTTAGTAGTAACTTTAACAACAACCATTTTTTATGAGCTCGCGCGATAGCGGTATTGTTTACTTCCTGCTGGGCCTGTACGCCATTATGATAAGCTGGTATTATAACCACTCTATATTCTGGCTTATTATACATTACATCTTCTGGCCCATATACTTACTGTATGAGTTGCTAACCGGGCACCTGGCCAATGATATGTGGAAGCATATTCCGGCCTCGTATTTTAAATAAACCTATCGGGCGGCTCATTAGCCCTTATTCGCTTCCATTCGCCCCCATTCGCGTCAAGGCTTTTTTCCTATCACTCCATTTGCCGGCCGGCGAATCGTTGGTTAATTGTTGAGACAAATCGACAAAAAAATGAACAATTCTCTAATAGGCAGTACACTACCTTTAGCCATTAATTGGAGACAATTACATTGAAAATGAAATTTTTTATTTGCCTGGTTTTTGTGGCGCTCACGCGATTGCCGGCAAATGCTCAACCAACAGCTCACCTGTGCCAGCCATCGGCCGATCTTTCCTTCTTTTTACGTTCCGGCAAAAACATCCGCTGGCAAATGCAGCAGGCCGCTAAAGTAAGTGATGGCCATGATGTATCATCTGTTCATTACGATAGCCAGGCATGGCTGCCGGCACAGGTACCGGGCACGGTGTTAAACAGCCTGGTAGCCAATAAAATTTATCCTGACCCTTATTATGGCGACAATAACCGGAAGAAGCGAAACCTCATTCCCGATATTGCCGACACTGGTCGTGAGTTTTACCATTATTGGTTCAGAACAGGCTTTCGTGTGCCTGCCTCCTATAATGGAAAACGTATTTGGCTTAAATGTAACGGCATTAATTACCGTTGCGCCATCTGGTTAAATGGCGTTAAGCTGGGCGATATAGCCGGTATGTTCAATGATCAGTCGTTTGACATTACGCACCTGGCTGATGTAAAAGGTAAAAATGTGTTGGCTGTCGACGTGCAGCCGGTTGATTTTCCCGGCGCTTATAATAGAGTAGGCGACAAGCGCACCGGCGCGGTGGGTGAAAACCACAATGGCGGCGATGGCGAGATGGGTAAAAACGTAAGCATGTTAATGAGCGTAGGCTGGGACTTTACGGCACCCGACGGTATTCGCGACCGCAATACCGGTATTTGGCGCGATGTGGAGCTTTTTGCTACCGGCGATGTAACCCTGGCGCATCCATTTGTAAAAACAGCATTACCACTTCCCGACACCACATCGGCCAAAGAAACCATCTCTGTAGAAGTGGCCAATGCCTCCAATCAGCCAAGGCAGGGCGTAGTTACCGGCCGCATAGCTCCATCAGGCATGGTGTTTTCTCAGCCGGTTACATTGGCCCCGCATGAAACCAAAACAATCGTTTTTACGCCGGAAAAATTCAAATCGCTGGTTCTGCAGCATCCTACCCTATGGTGGCCGGTAAATAAAGGGGCGCCTTATCTGTATGATCTTGATATAAGCTTTACAGCGCAAAATAAACAAAGCCATCACATACATACCCGGTTTGGCGTTCGCACCATAACGACCGACCAGGACACGCCCGATAAATCACGCCGCTTCCTGGTGAACGGTCAGCCGGTATTTATTCGCGGTACTAACTGGGTGCCGGAGGCTATGCTGCGTAATAGCGAAGAACGTACCTATGCCGAGTTACGCTATACCTGCCAGGCGGGTGTAAATCTGTTGCGGCTTTGGGCAGGCGGTGTTGCCGAGTCTGATTACTTCTACGAGCTGTGCGACCGTTTTGGCCTGCTGGTGTGGAACGAGTTCTGGTTAACCGGCGATACCCGTATGCCGGTTGACACCCCCTTATACCTGGAAAATCTGGAAAGCACGGTGAAAAGGATACGCAACCATGCATCGGTAGCTTATTATGTTGGTTCAAATGAATCTAAAGAAATACCAGGCGAAGGTAAGCTGATTCTATCGTTGGATGATACCCATGGCTACCAGGAACAATCTGAATGCTGCGGCGTGCACGATGGCAGCCCCTACAAATATGAAAACCCGATGCAATATTTCGAAAACACCGCATCGCAGCGGGGCAGCCGGGTGGATGGCTTTAACCCCGAATACGGAGCGCCCTGTACGCCCATCTACGAGTCGCTTAAACGCATGATGCCTGAAAAAGATCTGTGGCCCATCAATGATTCTGTTTGGAATTACCTGGATGGCAACGGCTTCCACCAGGTTAACACCAAATACCGCCAGGCAGTAAACCAGTTTGGCGAATCATCCTCAATAGAAGAATATGCAAAAAAAGCACAGCTGGTAGGTGCGTTAAATTTCAGAGCTATATGGGAAGTCTGGAACTACAATAAGTTTAATTATGGCGATCGTTGGGCGTCGGGCCTGTTGTTCTGGTATCATAATAGCCCGTTGCCGCAAACTGCTTCGCGTATGTATGACTGGTACCTGGAGCCGACCGCAGCCCTTTATTATTCGCAAAATGGTTTAGCGCCGCTGCATCCGCAGTTTGATTACCTGAAAAATTCGGTTTCGGTTTACAATGACTATCGCCAATCATTTGCCGCGTATACCGTAGAAGCCACCGTTTACAACCTGGATGCCTGCCAGGTATGGAAAAAAACAGCAACGGTAAACATCCCCGCAGATGGCGTGGTGAACGATGCTGTTAAAATTGATTTCCCTGAAAATATAACCCAGGTACATTTCATCAAACTTACCCTGAAAGATAAAAGCGGCAAGCCGGTTAACGATGCCTTTTACTGGCGCTCAAAAGACAGCTATAAAGGCGCATGGACAATGACCGGCCCTGCCGTATCGGGCTTTAGCGATATCAACAAACTAAAACCGGTAAATCTGGACGTATCGGTAAAAAAAGAGCGCAGGACTAAAAAGCGGTTCCTTATAATAACGGTTGCCAACCCTTCGCAAGGCTTGTCTTTTTTCACGCAACTAAAATTACAACACCCTGATGGAAGCAGCGTTACCCCGGCTTTCTACTCCGACAACTTCTTCTCATTGCTGCCGGGCGAGGTTAAACACGTTGAGATTGAACTTCCTGCCGGGGCCGGCCTAAAAAACCTGGTGCTGGTTACCGGTGCAATTAATTCAAAAAATAGAAAGACTATAGTCAAAGCTACCAATGAGTAAGAAATATTTCAGCGGCGTTATTCTTTTGCTGTCTGTGTGCGTTGGTCAAATAACGTTCGCCCAGTCTGTCACCACCCTCCCGGATTGGGCTTTGGGTGGTTTTGTAAGACCGGCAGGCGTGAATCCCATCATTTCGCCCGATTCGACGGCCGTTTTCCCCGACCCGATGAGCAAGGTAAAAGTCAGGTGGGAGACCAACGACACTTTTAATCCCGCGGCGGCGGTTAAGGGCGGAAAAATAGTGTTGATTTACCGGAGTGAAGACAACAGCGGTGTAAAGATCGGCACGCGCACGTCGCGCCTTGGTTATGGAGAAAGTAAGGATGGTCTGCATTTTAAACTCAGCAATGAACCTGTGCTGTTTCCGGCAGATGACGGGCAGCAAGCGTTTGAATGGCCAGGTGGTTGTGAAGATCCACGTATAGCCATGACGGAAGATGGCCTGTATGTAATGCTATACACGCAGTGGAACCGCAAGGTACCGCGTTTGGCGGCGGCTACATCAAAAGACCTGGTTCACTGGACAAAGCACGGCCCTGTTTTCCAGGATGCCTATAATGGCAAGTTTCATAATATGGCTACCAAATCAGCCTCCATTCTTACCCAGGTTAAAGGTGACCGGCAGCTTATTGCCAGGTTAAATGGTCAATATTTTATGTATTGGGGCGAAAGACATGTGTATGCCGCCACCTCAGCTAATCTGACCGACTGGACCCCTTTGGTTGATGACAAAGGTGAGCTGCTGGTTTTAGCGTCTCCCCGCAAAGGATATTTCGATAGTGATATGACCGAATGCGGGCCCCCTGCCTTACTGACCGATAAAGGCATTGTCCTGTTTTACAACGGCCGCAACCATGCCGATGTCAGGGGTGACAAACGTTTCGGTGGCGGCACCTACAGCGCAGGTCAAATGTTGTTTGATAAAACCGATCCAACCAAACTGGTTGCACGGCTTGATGTGCCGTTTTTCTGGCCCCGTGAGGCTTATGAGAAACGTGGTCAATACCTGGGCGGAACGGTCTTTATAGAAGGCATGGCCTGGTTTAAGCATAAATGGTACCTGTATTATGGCTGTGCCGATTCAAGGGTCGGTGTAGCCGTCTATGACCCTAAGAACCGGGTGGAGCCGGAGGCTATTGATGATGTAGTTCGGTAAAAATAATAATCAACACCACACATAATGAGAAAAATGCTATTAGCTGCAACCATGTGCAGCCTTACAAACTTTTGCGTTGCACAAAGCAGTAAGACCGAGGAAGTGATACGCCGGGTGGCAGATCATGCGATTGCGCAAACATCTTACCAGTTTGTTAATACCCAAACCAGCGAAAAGTACACATCGTTAAAAGAGCTGGAACCAACAGCTGATATCAGGGTAGAGAGTCCTTACAATAAATGGTTCTACCCCATGGGCGTATTGGCCATTGGCATGGTTGAAACCAGCAATACGCTTAATGATAAAAAGTATGCCGACTATGCCCTGCATAACTATGATTTTGTTTTCAGCAATGCCAGCTGGTTTGAAAAGGTGCACCAGCAAAGCCGCAAAGGCGAATGGGAGCCATTTTATGCCATGAACAACCTTGATGCCTGTGGCGCGCTGGCTGCGGGACTGGCTGATGTAAACGCCACTGCTAACCGAAAAGATTTCAGCAATTACCTGAACCGGGTGGCCGATTATATCAGCAACAAACAAATGCGTGCTGAAGATAAAACCCTGATACGGCCCGATCCCCGTAAAAACACCCTCTGGGCAGACGACTTGTACATGAGCGTTCCCCTGCTGGCCCGTATGGGTAAAATAAGCGGCGATAAAAAGTATTTTGATGATGCCATCCGCCAGGTAGAAAATTTCACCAGGTATCTTTATAACGAGCGTACCGGCTTGTACTACCACTGTTACTATACCGATATTAATCAAAACGGCGTAGCCCAATGGGGCCGTTGCAACGGCTGGCTGGCTATTGCACAGGTGGAGCTGCTTAATCAGCTGCCTGCTAATCATCCGAAGAGAGCTGAGCTGATAAAATTGCTGGAGCGGCAGATTGCCGGTTTTTCACGCTATCAAAGTACCACTGGCCTGTGGCACCAATTGCTGGATAAACCCGACTCATACCTGGAAACATCGGTTACCGCCATGTTTGTATATACCGTTGCGCGCGCTGTAAACCAGGGCTGGATACCTAAAACCTACATCAGAATTGCGCAGGATGGCTGGGAAGGCCTTGCTAAAAAGATAGATAGCGAAGGTCGCGTTGCTGATGTATGTATAGGTACCGGTACTTCAGAAAACATCCGTTCCTATTACAACCGCCCCGTTGCGTTGAATGATACCCACGTTATCGGCGCACTGTTATTGGCCGGCGATGAGATGCTCAGGTATGAGCGCAGTATGGCCACTAATATCCACTGATAAATATAACTTTTAGTGAGATTCTTTTTTGGAGATAGAAGCCAGGTACTCCGTCGGGGATAATTTAAAATATTTCTGGAAGTTTCTGCTGAAAAGACTCTGGGAGCTGTACCCAACCATTTGGGCAATCCCGGCCAGGCTGTGTTCATTGTCTGCTATCAGGCCAGCGGCCTTTTTAAGCCGGGTTATGCCAATCAGCTCTTTGGGTGATAAAGCGGAGAGCGCTTTGATTTTCCGGTAGAAGGTGGGCCGGCTCATATGCATGTACCTGGCAAGCTGCTCAATATCGAGTTGTGTGTCGCGGATGTTCGTCCTGATATACTCGTCGAGGGTTTTCAGAAATGCTTCATCTGTTTTAGAATGCGCCATCACTCTAACATCTTCAAAAGGCGAGCTGGCAAAATGTGTTTTGATCTTCAAACGGTTATCTAACAGGTTTGAAACCTGGATTTGTAACAATTTTGGTGAAAAGGGTTTCCTGATATAAGCGTCTGCACCCACTTCCAATCCTTCAATATGCGATCGGTGACCGCTTTTAGCGGTAAGAAGGATGATCGGAATGTGACAATAAGCGACGTTGGATTTGATCAGCTGACATAGCCTGAACCCATCAATACCCGGCATCATGACGTCTGAAATGATCAGATGAACAACCTCGCTGTCGAGGATGTTCAAGGCGTCCTCACCATTCGCGGCGAGGTGCAGCTGATAAGTATCTTCCAATACCTCTGTTAAAAATTCCAGGATATCTTCATTATCGTCAATAATTAAAATGCTCCCGTTCATATAGATTTATGCTTTTTTCCAATGGCCTAATTTAAACTCGATTTTCTGGTGCACGGGCAGCTTTAGTGAAAACTCAATATGATTGGTTTCGCCTGATAAGAGCTCCAGTGTTCCATTATGTAACTCAGCCAGTGATTTGGCTAGTGGCAACCCGATGCCTGTTCCTGGCTTGTCTTTGCTATTTACCCTGAAGAATGGTTCGAATATTTTTTGCCGGAATTCTTCCGGAATTGCCTTGCCATCATTGATAAAGCTAATAATAAATTGCTCTTCACCTTCCGCGAGCGGCGCCATTTTTATAAAAGCGTTGGAGCTGGCGTACTTGATTGCGTTGGAAATGAGATTACCGGTAATTCTGATCAGGGCCTCGCGATCAACGTATGCTATGATTGGCGTTACAGGAAGATCGGTACTTAAGCTGATCTTACCTTTTTGGGCAACGTCATTGAATGAAATTACCTGTTCGTTCAGGAGCTCATTTACGTTTACATTCACGAAGTTCAACCCAAACTCCTCCATCTCAGTCTGTCTGAAATCCAGCAGCTGAGCGGTAAGGTCTGCAAGGCGGTCAGCATTTTTTTGAACCATTAAAAGACCTTTTTTTAAGTTGGGCTGATCTTCCACTTTTTTGATCAGCCGTTCAATGGGGCCAACGATCAACGTCAGCGGGGTCTGGATCTCGTGGGCTATATTGGTGAAGAATTCGATCTTGAATTGGTAGATTTCTTTCTGCTTTTCATGTTCAAAAAGCCGTAGTTTATCCAGGTTTTTACGATTCAGGTAGCGGTGATAATTCAAGGCCAGCAGAAAAATGCTGAAACCCAATATCAATGCATAAACAACATAAGCGGATGTGCTCTTCCAAATGGGTGGTAGAATTTTGATAAACAGGTGGCGTTCCCTGCTGGTCCAGCTTCCCGTATTGCTTTCTGCCCGTACCAGGAAGGTATAATTTCCCGGTGCAAGTTCAGTGAAGAAAGCGTTCCGGTTCGTATTCAGGTAAGTCCAGTTCTTATCCAAACCCTTCATGAGGTACTTATACTTAGTAACGTTTGCAGAGGAGAAGTTGAGCGCAGCGAACTCGATACTAAAATTATTCTGATCGTGCTGAAGTACAATACTGTCTGTAAATAAAATAGATCGGCTAAGCGGGCCGCGGGGCTCATTTGCACCGATTTCCTTGTTGTTAATCTGAAAGCCGGTAATATAAATGGCGGGATCCGCTTCCTGCTGTAAGACGTCCGCCGGATTAAAGGCGATCATTCCTTTTACTGATCCAAAATACATCTTTCCGTTAGCGTCCCTATAAGCGGAGTTATAATTGAATTGGTTGGTGATGAGTCCGTTGGCTTGTGTATAGACCCTGGTTTGTTCTGTTGCCATGTCAAAACAAATCAGGCCTTTAAGTGAGCTGATCCATAAATGTCCGGCCCTGTCTTCCAGGATACAGTAAATGAAATTACTGGGAAAACCGTTTTCGATGGTGAATTTTTTTATTGTTTTCCTGTCAGGACCCAGCTTAACCAGGCCACCACCCGACGTGGCAAACCACATAGCATGATTGCTGTCCTCTAGTATGTTATGTACCGGAAATTCGTTAATGGTCTGATTTTCTTCCTTGTCTCCGAACCTGCAATTGCCCTGTTTACCGGTTCGGGGATTATAATAAAATACGCCTTGCGAAACACTTCCCGTCCAGATCGTTCCCTCGTGGTCTTCCGCGATATCAAAAACATAGGAGCTATAGGGGATTTGCGGAATACGGCTGAAAGTTTTACGCTTTCGGTCAAAAGAAAACAAGCCCGATCCCTGGTAGGCCGTTCCAACCAGCAGGGTGCTGTCCTTTGTTAAGTAAATACGCTGAATAAAATCGCTCACCCGGTCACGTTGATTGCCCACGAAATTGAAGTGATCTGTTACCAGCCCGGTGCGAATATCCATGATTTCCATGCCGTGTAAAAAGGGGCCGACAAATAGTTGGTTCCCTTTTGCCAGCAGACCATGAATATTAGGATATGAAATATCGCCATTCCTGCCAGTGGCGGTATAATTGGTGAATTTGCCGGTTTTTAAATTGAGCTTATTAAGACCGGCATCCTCTGTGCCTATCCATAAGTTACCGTGGGTGTCCTGGCAAATGGTGCCAACTGCGTCGCCGGAGATGGAGTTGGCTCCCTGTAAGGGATAATATTTTTCGAACCTGGCATTTTCTTTCGAATAATAATGTAAGCCGCCAAAGTAAGTACCTATCCACATTCCGCCCTGGTTATCCTTGCATATCGTATATACGGCGTTGTCTGCTAAGGAATAAGGATCGCCGGCCCTTTTCCGCAGATGCTGGCTCCTTTGCATGGCCAGGTCATAAATGTAAATACCCGACTCTGTTGCAATCCAGTACTGTTGTTGGCTGCCGGCTGTAATGTCCCGTACATAAAAAGCAGTTTTAACGCTATTAGGCAGCTGTAGCGATTGGATCAATCCTGTCCTGGCATTATAACTTTTTAGCCCCTGCTTAAAGCAGCCGATGAGAAGCTCCTGGTCGTTGATCGGGTAGATCTTACTGATTGACCGCGTATTAACCGGGCCCTGGTCACAGATAAATGTCATGTTAAGAACTGACCGCGTTGCGATATCATAAGCACTGACCGTACCTGTGTCATTTCCTATCCAAAGTTTCATCCGGTCAATCGCCAGGCACGATGCCTGTATTTTCAAATTTTCAACCTTTTTTTTCTCCTGGTCATATTTATGCAATACGTAATTGGCCAGGAACCATATATTGTTTTGCTGATCAATTACCAGGTGACTGATATAAGCCCGGGGAGCAATAGTAAGGGAAGTGAATAATTCCTTAAACGGGTCGTACTTAAAAATACCTTTTCCGGTACCGATCCAAAGCATACCTTCTTTGTCCTCAGCCAGGACGGTGATCACATTATTACCAATGCTGCCGAAAATATTTTGCTGGTTTTGGTAGCTCTTAAACGTGTAACCATCGAAACGGTTAAGGCCTCCCCGGGTGCCTATCCAAATTAACCCCCGGCTATCCTGCAGGATAGAGGTAACGGCATTGTGAACCAATCCATCGTCGACCTGGTAATGTTTAAAATAATACTGCGCAGGAGCCTTGCCGGGAATAATTCCGAGTAGAAAAAAGCATAAGGCAAGGCGATATAGTGAACGCATAATTGTATTTCAAATATAATTACAAGGGAGTTCTTATCAAAAGCTATTTACTTCGCCTTAATAGCTCTTTCACCACTGCATCTGCTTAGCAATTAAAAATGAGCAAATTAGAGCTTATCCGGATAATACCTTACCTGCCTTGCACGGTATGAGACAAATCGACTAAAAGTTGAACAATTTATTTCTGCAACACTCTTTATTTTCGCCATTAACATGGTATTCACATTACCATAACCGATTGTCAACCTAATGAAATGTAAAGTTATGAAAAAGGGACTCCCTTGCCCGGTCCATTCTATAAATCCCCGTACTAAATTATTCCTGCTGTTTACATGTTTATTTCTGCTCACGCTTGTGTTTTGTCAAACGGCATCAGCTTTGCCCAGAGGCGATATCCTTGTTAAAGGAAAAGTTGTAAACGAAAAAGGAGAGGTGCTGCGCGGTGTAACTATTAAAGTAAAAGGTACAGAACGTGGAGTGACTACTGGTATTGATGGCACATTCAGTATCAAGGTTCCCGGCGGGGCGATCCTGATGGTATCCAGTGTTGGCTATTCTACGGTAGAAGTCCCGGCAACCGGAACCATGACCATTAAGCTGATCAGTTCTGCAAGTAACCTTGGCGAGGTAGTTGTTCTGGGGTACGGTACTACGCAGAAACGCAGCGAACAAACTGCGGCTTACAGCACGCTGTCCGGGAAAGAACTTATTAAAGCACCGGTTAGCGATATGACCAATGCCCTCGTGGGAAAAATACCGGGTGTAGTAGCCCGGCAGGGTAGTGGTGTGCCAGGTAACAACGATGCAGATATTTTCATAAGGGGACGATCTTCGACCAATTCTGCAGCGCTGATCATCGTGGATGGCGTAGAGCGGACTTCTTTCGGTAATATTGATCCCAACGAAATTGAATCGATCAGCGTCTTAAAAGACGCGTCTGCAACTGCGTTATATGGAATCAAAGCGGGTAACGGCGTCATTGTGGTTACCACAAAGGTTGGCAAAGGGGGAGCGATCAAAAGGTCTTATTCGGGGGGAGCGGGTTTGGTTAGCCTGACCGGTTTTCCCGGTACTGCCAATGCATTCGACGCGGCAAGCTTTCAAACGGAAGGTGAGAATAATATGATTGCCGCCGGCTTATATACAGCGGCGCAACGCACTTTCCAGGATGGAGATCTTATTAAGTTCAAAGATCACTCCGACCCGTTACGGTTTCCTGATGTGAATTGGTATAAGGCGATTGTAAAAAATAATTGGCTGCGAACCCAGCACAACCTCAATTTCAGCGGGGGAACGAAGTTCGCTACCTTTTTTGTGTCGCTTGGTTATATGTTTGAGGATGGGATGTTTAAACATTTTCAACCCATCAATGGCTACAAAACTTCAAACTCTTTCACACGCTATAATTTCCGTAGCAACCTGGATTTCAACTTAACCAGCTCTACAGTCTTCAGCATCAAATTCGGTGGCCGGCTGGAGGATACCTATGGTATACATGGCGGCGTAAGCAGCACAGGTGATGTGAATGGTACAACAGGATTAATTACCAGGATGATGTCTATACCGGCCTGGGCAATTCCATTTTACCCTGAATACACCAGTCGCGCCACGCCTGAATTAGCTGCCCTCGATGACCAGTATAATAATATCGAAAATCCGAAGATTGGCGTTAATACCTTTAATCCGTATTCGCAACTGACACGTAACGGCTATTTTGATTATCTCAATAATACCATCGAAAGCGTGTTTGTGCTGAATCAGAAGCTTGATTTTCTAACCAAAGGATTAAGCTTCAAAGGCACCTTAGGCCTGGATGCATTTATCACAGCTGTAAGGGCACAATCGGCCTCGTATGCCAAATACCAGGTGGACGCTACAACGGGGACACTGGTGCCCTTTCCGGGTTTATACAATGACCAGTTAGGCTCCGTATTTACCAGCCGGGACGGGTATAATAAGTCTAACATCCAACTGGGTTTCAATTATGATCGCCAATTTAATCAACATCATGTATCTGTACTGGCACTCGCGCAAAGAGAAGTACGCGGCGTTCAGCGTAACATTGCCAATGCGCCTTTCGCTAATCAGGGCCTGGTTTTAAGTACCAAATACAATTACCACGGAAAGTACTTCGTAGAGTTTAATGGCGCCTACAATGGGTCAGAGAATTTTGCAGCGGGTAAGCGATACGGCTTTTTTCCGTCTGTTTCTGCGGCCTACAACCTGAGTGAAGAGTCCTTTATGAAAAATATTAAATGGCTTTCATTCCTGAAGATCAGGGGCTCGTGGGGAAAAACCGGCTATTCCAATCCGGCGGTCACCGGGGAAACGCGCTTTCTATACAACAGCAACTATACGAACGGCGGCGGGTCGGTTAACGCCAGCGGCGGGTGGTCGGCCGGGAATACGATTGTATATTTTGGAAATGGTTCCAGCGCCACCGGCAACTCCGTGGTATACCAAAGCCAGTTTGGGAACCCGGATATTACCTGGGAAAATTCGGTTAAAAGGGATATCGGTTTTGAAGCTAATTTCTTTAAGAGCCTGCTGAAGCTAACGGCAGACATTTACGATGAAAACCGAACGGATATTGCGTTACGCCGCACTAATTCTGAACCCCTGACCTATGGGGCCACATTGCCTATTGTTAATTACGGAGTGAATTATAACAGGGGATATGAATTGGACCTTTCTTACAACAGCCAGAAAAAGAACTTTAATTATGGTATAGATATTCAATATTCTCATTACCGGAATAAAATTTTGACCACCGATGAGGCCGTTAATTTACCGGCTTATCAAAGCCTGATCGGTTCCCGCCTGGGTCAATATATCGGCTATAAGGCTATTGGCTTTTACCAAAACGCCGCGGATATCGCTGCAAGTCCGGTAAACAATACCAGTGGTAATAAACCCATTCCAGGTGATTTGAAATACCAGGATACCAACGGCGATGGCGTGGTCGATGCCCAGGATAAAGTTGCTATCGGTGGGTCAGATATTCCACAAGACATACTTGGAATCCAACCTACATTGAGCTATAAAGGCTGGTCGGTATCGGCTCTTTTCCAGGGGGCTTTTGAAGTAAGCTCGAACGTAATATCATTTGAGGCCGGCCGTTTCCAGGTTTATACACCCATGCTGGGCAGGTGGCAATCACCAGCCGACAATAATACAGCAACCTGGCCGGTCGCCAAGCCTTCCAATTATTCCAATAATCCCAGCTATGTGCTCAATTCCTTCTTGCTGCAAAACTCCACGTACGTTAAGCTTAGAAACATGGAAGTGGCTTACCAGTTACCAGCCGCTTTTTCAAAACGCCTGAAGGCTCAAAACATAAGACTCTCCTTAACGGGCCAGAATTTATACACCTGGACCCGGTTTAAGGGGGGTATTGACCCGGAGATTGCTAACAGTAATACCGTTAACGGAGCGGCCAACTTAAGTATCTATCCCTTATCCAAAGTGTACAATTTTAGCATTAATGTGCAATTCTAATTTGAACGTCATGAAAAAGAAATTTTTTGCCTGTTGCCTGCTGTTCGCTCTCATCGGCCAGACCAGTTGCAAGAAAGACTACCTGCAATTGGATCTCGGCACTACACTGCCGGAAGATAAAGTATTTGGGGATCCTGTTTTAACGGCGCGTTATGCCGATAACGCTTATAATTATATGATTGATGATTACGGGCGCTTACAAGATACATATAAAGGCACCACCGGACAGCTTTCTGATGAAGCTACCGGATTTATGCTGGCGCTTCCGGCTATCTGGTCGGGCAATTATCTTGGCGCCACTGCCGATGTCAGCACCACCTATACCAGGATGTACCAGGGCATAAGGATCGTCAACACGGTAATGACTAAGCTTGACAAAGTGCCCTGGGCCGGCAGTATTTATGATCCTAAGATCATTAAGGCACAAATGCTGTTTTTGCGCGGCATGTTTTATTTTGAGCTGGTCAAACGATATGGAGGGGTTATTATAGCAGCCAGGCCGTTTACGCCTACCGAAGACATTGATTTGCCCAGAAATACTTATGAGGAAACGGTCAATTTTATTTTGAAGGATCTCAGGGAGGCCGAAGATATATTAAAAGTGGAATCGTCGGTAAACTACGCTCCGGCCAGCGATTGGGATGCTGGTAATTATGGAAGGCCTACTATTGGCGCGGTTAAAGCACTACGGGCGCGGTTGCTGATGTTAGACGCCAGTCCTTTACATAATCCAACCGGTGATGCAGCCAAATGGAATGCCGCGGCGGCCGCTTCCAAAGAGATTATCGACATGAATAAGTATGCCCTGCAGCCGGATTACACGACATTATTAAATGTTGATAATTCCCCGGAATATATCATGATCAAAGTGCGCGCCCCCCGGCAACTGACTGGATTTATGAATGATTTTATCATGTCTGTAGGTTCGGGAGGTGCACAGGGTATACTTAATCCTACACAGAACCATGTGGATCTTTACGAAGCAGTTACACGCGCCACACCTACCGGTCCTATAATCAGCAGCGCGCCGATAAACATGGCCGGCTCCGGATATAATCCGCAAGATCCGTATGCAAACCGGGATCCCCGCTTTTATGCCAATATCATTTATAATAATATGACCTGGCAAGGCCGTAAGATCCAAACGTATGAAGGCGGGACTGATTTCCAGATTGGCACCTTCACCTACACCCGTACACGTTATTACTGCAAAAAATTATGGCCGGAGATCTACAAAGCCGGCGCAACCGCCAGGGCCCTGGTAAATTATATTTATTTCCGTTACGCGGAGGTGCTGCTTAATTACGCGGAAGCCCTGAATGAGGCCAACGGCCCTACGGCCGATGTCTACCAATATATAAACCAGGTCAGAAGCCGCGCGGGGATGCCGGGTTTGCCGGCAGGTTTGAGTAAAGAGGATATGCGTACGAGGATACAGAGTGAAAGAGGGGTGGAGTTTGCTTTCGAGGATATACGCTGGTGGGATATTATGAGATGGAAAAAAGGCCCGGAGCTCGTGTCACAAACCCTTACTGCCATGAACGTGGTTAAAAACGGAACGGGTTTTACGTATAGTGTTGTGCCGGTAGAAGCCGCCTATCAGCGCAATCCTTTCCAGGAGAAACAATATCTCTATCCTATACCACTTACCGAAATTAATAAGTCAAAGGGTGTCTTAAAGCAAAATCCAGGCTGGTAAAATTCAATGGCAGTTATTAACCAATAATTTTTCAATCAAATGAAACTTCTTAGTAGATATATATTGCTATTTACTTTGTTATGCCTTGCGTTAGTGTACCAGGCAAACGCACAACAGGAAAAGGCAGACCGGCAGGATTCTGTACCTATTACCCTTCAGGCGCCTGTTGAGGGAGGAGAAGGCGATAATGTGGTCATTCCATTTGGCATCCGTAAAAAAAGACAGGTGTCGGCTGCGGTAACAGTTACCAATAGCAGCGGTATTCCACAGTTGCCTACCAACGACCTGCGAAACCTTTTTTCCGGTCGCGTTCCAGGTCTCTACCAGGCCCAGGTGGGTACAGCACCCGGCACTACTGGCACCACTGTAATGGTGCGCAGTATCAATTCGCTCCAGGCGAATGGCACCCGGATCTTCGTGGATGGAACTGAAAGGGATTATGGTGATATGGACATAAGCGAGGTGGAGAGTGTGACGGTGCTGAAAGACGCCGCCACATTGGCCTGGTATGGCCTCCGCGGTGGCAACGGCGTTGTGCTGGTAACCACCAAAAAAGGCGTTCCAAAGCATTCTTACATTCACTTTGATTCCCAGGTAGGTGTTCAAAAAGCGGTGGATTTGGTACACCCGCTTAATTCGTACGATTACGCATCGTTGTATAACGAGGCCACCGTGAATGATGGAGGCATTGCACCTTACAGCCAGGCAACACTGGATGGCTATCGAAATAAAACAAACCCTTATCTCTATCCCGATAATAACTATGTTGCCGATTACCTGCGCAAGGCCGCGCCCATACAGCGATATGCATTTTCCATGGGTGGCGGTACGAACACTGTTCGCTACTTTGCATCCGTTAGCTACCTTAATCAGGGTGGCCTGCTTAATCACACGGAAACCCCCAGTTATAATTCGAACATCCGTTTTAAAAAGCTCAACTTTCGCGGCAATATAGACTTTGAGGCCAGCAAATACCTGACCGTAAGCCTGAACGCGGGTGTGAGAACCGAAAACCGGCTTACACCGGGTACCGGTCTTACCGACGTAATGAATGCCATATTTAATACACCGCCCAACGCATTTCCTGTTACCAATAAGGATGGCACGCTTGGCGGCACATCGCAGTACACCAAAAACCCATTAGGCTTATTACAGCAAAGCGGCTATGTAAGCGATCAAAACCGGGTGTTACTGGCCACATTGAACATCAAACAAAAACTCGACTTTTGGGTGCCGGGCTTGTCTTTTAACGTGTTGGGCTCTTACGACGGAGTAGGGAATTACATTTCGGGACTCACGCAGCAATACACCGTTTCCGATCTAACGTTGGCCACTCCAGGCAATTATCTTACGGCAAGCCCGGTTGCTTACCGTACCACTACTTATGGTAGTAATTCCCTGCAAAACGAATTTTGGGCAGGCTTTGATTACGACAAGACAATTGGCCAACACACTTTAAATGTATCTGTACGCGGGCAGCGCTTTGCCGATAAGGCGCCGGAACGCCTGGACTATCGTAACCAGGGCCTTGCCGGGCGCGTGGATTACAGTTATAAGCAGCGTTACTTTGCTGAATTTACAGCAGGCTATTCGGGTTCGGAAAATTTTGCCCCCGGAAAGCGATATGGTTTTTTCCCGGCCATTTCGGCCGGATGGATAGCATCGGAAGAGCATTTCCTGAAAGCCACCCCAACGTTCAGTTACCTGAAATTACGTGCCTCTTACGGTACGGCCGGTAATGGCGATATCGGCGGTTCCCGTTTCCCTTTTGAAAGTTTCTACAGCCGGAATTTCACCAGCGGTGGCTACAGTTTCGGCACAACACCGGCTGTTACTAATTCGGCAGCAGAACTGAATTTAGGCAATCCCAATATAACGTGGGAAACCATCCGGATGCTTAACACCGGTTTTGATGCACGGTTCCTGGATAACACCCTGGGCTTGTCGGCTGATTTTTATTATACCCGTAGAAGTAATATCTTAACCGCTAACGTATTTCCCAGCCTCATTGGACAGAATGCCGGCCTGGTCAACGGCGGAACAGTGGAAAGCCGTGGTATGGAAGCGTCGGCGTTTTATACGAAAACAGTAGGCAAACTGGTTCTGCGCTTTAACGGTAACCTGCTCCTATCAAAAAGTAAGGTATTGGCAGAGAACGGGCAAATAGGTCTTCCCGGCTATCAGCAAACCATCGGCCACGTTGCCAGTTCCTTCCTGGTGTTACTGTCTGACGGCCTGTTCCAGTCGCAAACAGAAATCAATAATAGTCCGCTGCAAACCTTATCCGGTAAGGTGGCGCCCGGTGATATCAAATACAAGGATATGGGCGGTCCTAACGGGGTCCCCGACGGAATTATTGATAACAATGACCAGGTACGTATCGATAAATCCGGCGTTCCCGATACTTATTACGGCTTCGGTGGAAATGTACGTTATGGCCTTTTTGATATGGCTTTCCAGTTCCAGGGTGTAGCCGGCCGGACGGTTAATATTCAAAGTTTGGTTAATAGTGGCCCGAGCTCATTTAACCAGGAAAGCCTGAAGCGTTATACGCCGGCAAATGCCGCTAACGCAGTGTATCCAAGGCTGGGGATAGCTGACCGCGGTAATAATACGGCAACTTCTGATTTTTGGCTACGGTCGGGCGATTACCTGCGGTTAAAATCATTGGAAGTTGGCCTGAATGTACCGTCTATGCTCATTTCAAAGATTGGAGTTAATAACATGCGATTATATATAGGTGGATTAAATCTTTTTACGACCAATGACCTGGGTATCGGCGTTGATCCTGAAGTGATCCTTGCCGGCAGGGGCACAACTTACCCTTATACTAAAACCTATACCCTGGGACTAAATGTTGGTTTTTAATAACAAAAGAAACGAGAAATGAAAAATCACTATAAAAATAACCTGAAATGGCTTCTGGTAATCCTGGTCGCCTGCTCCGGCTGCAAAAAGGATTACCTGAGCTTTGACTATACAGATGGCAGTATACGCGAAGCGGATGTGTGGGCCTCTGATCGTAACGCGCGCGGCTTTTTAAATACCACGTATGCCGGATTGATCAATGGTTACAATTTTGATGGCGATGGCGCGCTGCTTGCCTCAGCCTCAGATGAGGCGGTTAACTCAAATTTCAACTCCAGAGTAAATATTATTAATAATGGAACATGGGGTCCTTTGCGTACCATTGATGATCAGTACAGCAACATGTATACCTATTTACGTAGGACCAATCTTTTTTTAGAGAACAGCACAACCAGTGCAATTACCCCGGCTACAGATGTCCCTAAATTAAAGGGAGAAGCTTACTTTTTAAGAGCCATGTACCATTTTGAATTAATGAAAAGATATGGTGCGATCATTCTTGCCACGCACTCCTATGAAACTACCGCCGATCTTGATGTTCCCCGAAACACGGTGGACCAGGCGGTAGCCCGGATAACAGCGGATTGTGATGAGGCCGTTAAAGTTTTACCGGCCTCACAATCCGACTGGGGTGCGGCCGATAAAGGCCGCGCAACCGCCGGCGCTGCTTTGGGGTTGAAATCACGGGTATTACTCTATGCGGCCAGCCCGCTCTACAACCCTTCCGGCGATCCGGCTAAATGGGCCAGCGCAGCTGCTGCCGCCAAACAGCTGATCGATCTGAACAAAAATTCCTTGCTTACACTGGCGCAGCTGGCCAATGGCTGGGATTTTTCGACGGCGGCTTCCAATTATAGTCCGGAAGTCATATTTGCCACCAATGTCAGCGCCACCAATACAATAGAAAGTAACAATGCTCCGATAAGCTATGAAGGAAAGGGCCGCACCAATCCCACACAGGAATTGGTGGACGCCTTTGAGATGAAGGCCAGCGGCAAGCCGATTATGGCTGCTGGCTCGGGTTATTCAGCAACAGCCCCGTACTCAACCACCGGCGCCACGGCACGTGATCCCAGGCTGGCGTTGTTTATTATTTATGATGGGCAAAACTTTAAATCAAAAACAGTGGAAACATTTACCGGTGGCAAAGACAACGTTCCTACTAATACTAATAATACAAAAACCGGTTACTATATGCGCAAATTTTTATCGGAAAATGCCGCATGGGCAACCGGGGCCACCGCTGTTAACCGTAACCGGCCCTGGATATTTTTTCGATATGCAGAGATTCTCCTCAATTACGCCGAAGCGCTGAACGAAGTTAACGGCCCGGTAACGGATGTATATACCTACGTGAACCAAATACGAACGCGCGCCGGTATGCCGGGGCTGCCGGCAGGGCTGAGCCAGGCGGAGATGCGGGACCGGATCCAGAATGAGCGTCGTGTAGAGCTATGCTTTGAAGGGCATCGTTTTTTTGATGTACGCCGCTGGAAAAAAGGAACAGACTTTCTTAACAAGCCCGTAACCGGCATGCAAATTATCAAAGCCGGCACAACATTAACCTATACGCCATTCACCGTTGAAAACCGTACGTTCACAGATAAGAATTATTTTTTCCCCATACCACAAACAGAGCTCAATAAGACTTCTAAACTAACACAGAACCCGGGTTATTAGCGCACAGTCCAGACGAAATTTATTCACCTAAACATAATTTTATGAAAAGCAAACTGTTCACTTTATGGGTAGTTGTTATTGGTGTAGCGGTAGCCGCTTGCCAGAAACTCCAGCCCGACGGCATTAAAAATGCCGAAACCCCGGCCACACCCATTACAAAGACAATCAATGCCGCGCCGCCGCTGGGAACGCTTGAAGACAGCGCGATTTATCGTATTCGTGGGTTGGTATCGTTGCCTGGCGGGCCGGTAGTTGAAGTAACCGGCAATACCAGCACCGAAAGCGCAAAAATTCAACAATGGCCCTGGTTTCCGAATAATGGTCAGAAATGGAGACTGATTAAAACCGATACCGCCTGGTACAAACTGGTTAATGTGACCAGCAACAAATGCCTGGAATCGCCTTCTGCCACTTCCGGCGATATCCTGCAGCAGGGAACCGATGATGGCTCCGACCCGCAGCAGTGGTCCATAACTTATTCGGGTAACAACAACATTTATTCGCTTACCAATAAGGCGACCGGGATGAAGATGGTGGTGGACCCGGAGAACACCAGCTCCGGCACCAAAATCAGGCAGAAAAGCACGGTGACCGGTACGCAGGATCAGTTCCAGTTCCGTAATCTTGAATTTCAGAACCCCATTACCAATAACAGCCGCCCGGATCCATATGTGGCGCAGAAAGATGGTTATTATTATTTTCTTTGCACGAAAGGGAACAAAATAACAATTGTCAAGACACCATCTATGTCATTGATGGCTGCCATGCCGGAGATCACTGTTTGGACTCCCCCGGCCGGCACTGACCATTCATCTGATATCTGGGCGCCGGAATTGCACTTCCTGGCCGGTAAGTGGTATATCTATTTTGCCGCTGACAGCGCCGGTGACGTCAATCATAGAATGTTTGTCCTTGAAAACGCAAACGCGGATCCCACCACTAAGGCATGGACGTTCAAAGGCAAAATTGCGGACGCTACGGATCAATATGCTATTGATGGTTCTGTTCTGACCATTGGTTCAAACAATTATTTTATCTGGTCAGGCTGGGAGAGTGTTGCGACTAAATACAAGCAATATATTTACCTGGCAACGATGTCGAACCCCTGGACAATCAGCGGGGCACGTATAAAAATATCTTCACCCACCAACAGTTGGGAAAAGCATGAACCCAGCGGGAATTTGGGAGCGGGCGTAAATGAAGGGCCGATTGTGCTTCAGAAAGACAGCAGCAGCCCTGTATTTGTGGTGTTTTCTGCCAGCAGGTATAGTGGAGATTATTATTGCCTGGGTGAGATTCAGCTCAAAAGTGGCGGCGATCCTACGGTTGCTACCGACTGGATTAATAAAAAACAGGTATTTGTAACCAATGCTGCTGCCGGTGTATATGGCCCGGGACACAACGGCTTTTTTACCAGCAGCTACGCTGATCCCAACGGAGTTACGCACACAGAAAACTGGTTCGTATACCATGCCCGGAGTACGCCCAATACATCAAACGGCGCCCGGACACCCAGGATGCAACAACTAACCTGGAATACGGATGGATCTCCCAATTTTGGTACGGCTACCGCCACAGGAATCAAAACGCCTATTCCGGCCGGAGATTAAAAAACACATCAATAATATGAATCTAAGACTGATTATTTTTTTTGCCGGCCTTGCTATAGTTGGCCGTGGCTTTGCCCAACCTAAAACCATCGCACCTGCGAAGATATGGTCCGCAGGTAAAGCACAAGCCTGGTATAAGCAACAGCCCTGGCTGGTAGGCGCAGATTACATACCTGCCAGCGCTATCAATCAATTAGAAATGTGGCAGGCGGATACCTTTGACCCCGCTGGCATCGACAAAGAATTAGGATGGGCTGAAGAGCTTGGTATGAACACGATGCGCGTGTTTTTGCATAGCCTGGCCTACAAAGCAGATCCGAAAGGTTTTAAATCGAGGGTAGACCAATTTTTGAACATTGCTGCAAAACATCATATCAGGCCGCTGTTCGTTTTCTTTGATGATTGTTGGAATAAGGTTCCGCAAATGGGTAAACAACCTGAAAAAAAGCCAGGTATCCATAACTCTGGCTGGATGCAGGACCCCGGCGACCCGGCCTACAAGGAAGCTTCGAATTATCCTGCACTGGAAGTATATGTGAAAGATGTTTTAAAAACTTTTGCACATGATAAACGGATACTGCTGTGGGATCTTTACAATGAACCCGGTAACAGTAGTAAGTTATCTGCCAGCCTCCCGTTGCTTACAAAGATATTTACCTGGGCGCGCGAGGTAAATCCGGATCAGCCGGTTACCGTTGGCCTTTGGGCCTGGAATGATAAGTTTAAAGAGCTCAACGAATTTCAATTGGCTAACTCGGATGTTACTTCTTATCACTGCTACGATGGTCCGGAACAGCATCTGCGCACTATAGAGCTCCTCGGGTTGTTCGGGAAACCGCTTATCTGTACCGAATATATGGCCAGAACACGTAACAGCACATTTATTAATACCCTGCCTGTTCTTAAAAAACAAAACGTGGCTGCCATTAATTGGGGTTTCGTTGATGGTAAAACGAATACCAAATATGCCTGGGATACGCCATTGCCAGACGGCAGCGAGCCTGCAACCTGGTTCCATGAAATATTTAAAGCCGACGGCACACCTTACCGGAATGAAGAAACAGATTTGATCAAAAAACTCACCACCCTGGCAAAACAGGAAAAAGCAGGAGATTTTACGATGCTTTGGGATGGGAAAACCAGTGCGGGCTGGAGAAGTTTATTTAAAACTACTTTCCCGCAAAAGGGATGGATAATGAATGATGGGGTACTCACCATTCAGGGCTCGAACGGCAAGGAAGAAGGCATGGGAGGTGATATCGTGACAGATAAGGAGTATGCTGCCTTTATCCTCAAATTTGATTTTAAGCTTACCGGGGGTGCTAACAGCGGCGTAAAATATTTTGTTACCGAAAAAGAGAAAACCGGGCTATCCGGTATAGGCCTGGAATACCAGGTGCTGGATGATGATCGCCACCCGGATGCCAAACTGGGTCGCGATGGCGATCGAAAACTGGCTTCGCTGTATGACCTTATTCCGTCTAACAAACCGGCCGCTGTCATTAAACCTATCGGTGAGTGGAACAGCGGCGAAATCAGGGTATACGCTAATAACCATGTTGAACACTGGCTTAACGGTGTTAAGGTGCTGGAGTACGAACGCGGTTCAAAACAATTTGAAGACCTGGTAGCCATCAGCAAATACAAAAAGTGGGATCATTTTGGCGAAGCGCCGAAAGGTCATATTCTTTTGCAGGATCATGGCAATACAGTATCTTATCGCAACATAAAAATCAAAGAGCTTAAATAACCGGACGATGGAAAACAAAAGACGCGATTTTATCAGGAAAACGGCAGTTG